>WLWD01001612.1_pt1 | contig 127339 bp, 111 predicted proteins | sample 6712731 | NCBI WGS metagenome assembly WLWD01 (sample SAMN12718690, study PRJNA576275) | sponge metagenome | isolation source: marine sponge | host: Mycale hentscheli | place: New Zealand: South Island, Marlborough, Capsize Point | collected 2014-11-01 | reverse complement strand
GCCTTAGATTGTACAGTCTCTTACAAAGCCCATTGAGCAAGGACAGCCCTGGTCAGATGTGACTGCTTCACATCTGTTTAGAGGCCCTGCAGTGAGCCCTTGTCCCAACATACATCGAATCAAGTAGATGATTTATCCAGGAACTCTGTGTCTTCCTTATAGTTCAAGGTACTTACGACCAGCACAAGTCTCTAGCTGTCTACTAGACCTGCCACTGGATCAGCGAGAAGACTGGACTTTACAAACGTGACGCCAGCAGTTCAGAAAAAAAAATTAAGCGGGCTAGTTCAATCCACACAGAAGTCATATGCAGCAGCCATGAAGAGTTCTATCAGTTTTGCTCCACGCACACATTAACAGACCTCTTCCCTGTATGTGTGCTCACTTTGTGTTATTTTGTTGCATTCCTGGCTGAACTGGGCCAGTCACCACAGACTGGACAATCCCACTCGCTGGGCCTCCCAGACCCTCGGGAGAATGCAGTATTGCCCCTCCTTAAGCAAGTTCAAGCCGGTATCAAGAGAATTAGATTACAGAAGCAGACAAGTCCACATTGGATGGGGCACGGCTGAAAGCATGCTCAAACACTAGGCACCAAATACCATGTCTGTATCCCTGGGCAGGGCCTCATGTCCAGTGTGCAACTAAACATACACTATATTAATTCATATTTCACTTGTACAGTACATGCTTTTTCTGCCATGTTTATATTGCTTTACTAAATCAGTTAATCAGCAAGGTGCATGTCCAGTTGCAAAAACAAGACAAAGCTTTTAGTAAAAAATACCCTGGGGAATCCCCCCAGAGTCGTGCCAGCTCATGTGTGGGTGGAAGGCTATTTAAACAGAGGAACAATAACACTGGCATTATTAAGAGTAGCAAAGAGAATTAATAACAATGGCCTCATCTATTGGAGAAGACTTCTCCCTGTCTTCTGGGAGAGATCAGTCTCAAGTGCACGCTGACATGGGAGAAATTAGAAGCGTCATCAATGAAATAGCCTCTGCCATGAGAAAGGTCAGAGTAAACTACTTGTGCTACCAGAGAGATGTGGTTTATGGGTGGGAGTGTTCTTATGTGCTGCAGAGAAGATTCACAAAGGAAGTTGGGATTCAAACTACAGAGACATTCGTGGGAGGTTCCATTGGCCAGGGCAATGCAGTGACCACCACCAGTGAAGTGGACATTGTGCTATTCTCAAGAGGTTGGTGGATGTTCATTGAGAAGATTGTTATGTCTAAGAGAATTTAAATAAAAATGATTAATGCTTGCAAAGTCATCCGTAAGTCGAGTGTTTTAAATGTGAGTTGTTACAACACACAACATTTTTACACACATACACACACACATTCACTGGATATACCAGCTATAAGACTTGCATTGTATTCTCTTTGTGACTTGACTACTGGGAGACAGATTTTCAAGCAAGAACAATTCAACAATTCTGTTGCTTATGGCGTATAATGACAAACAGCGCATTAACCAAAGATAACTAAGCACCGCCACTAATTCAAATAACTCTACTAAGTTTGTAAGACCAAATTGTGAACGTCTTTCCTCTTCTATCCCTAAAGCTCTTTGCCGTATTCTTCTGAATTATTTCAAAGTCTATTCTTATGATTGTTAAACTTCTAGCACCCGTGCTAATGTTTACATTTTAAAGTAGCCTCTGGGTAGAAACACATTGACCTCTTTGAACTTTGGCCATAATATATATATATATATTATATATATATACACATATATATATCAATTGAGACTCCCTTCGCTTGCCCAATTATTGGTTATAAATTAGACAGTACTGATGCTGTTAAGTTATGTTTATACACAGATCTGGAATACAACAAAGTACTTGAAGGTGACCACTACTACAGAGAAATATTGCAGAAAATAAACCGCAATCTGAAGAGGCAATTTAGTGACTTTTATCAACACAAATACTACATTAAGACTGGAGTTAAGTTCTTTTACAGGACGCCAACTTTCATTATTCACGTGGATCTTTTACTGAGTCCATTCTGGGTGTCCAAGAGGGAGTTCTTCAGCACTTTGCTCACTGTCCCTCAGCGCAACATATATAAGTAAGTCAGCTAACAACACTTAGTTGAATGAGATAATTCCGTAAACAGTGACTAAGTTTGGTTCTGTGTGGGTGTACACATGAATGCAGTAATTGCATTCACGATGTACATGATTAGGAATTTTGTGACCAGAATGCATAAAGAAATTGTTGGAAATGGCTGTGCCTTTCTCAATATGCTTCAAGATATACCAGTACACACATTGATCTAACTAATTCATAGTATAAGTAATAAATAATAAAATTAAAAAGACCTTTCTTGCACAGGTTATTTGCAGGGATGTACAAAGAGCAGAAGGACTTTGTGAGCAAGTTGGAAGGACTGGAACTTCCTCATTCTCAAGCTCAGAGAGTACACACAAGCAAACACAACATCTAGTGAGGCATTGTCAACACCACCACGCTGTGTTTGTGTGTCTACAGGTGAATCAATTGATAAGAAGAGCTAAAGCATGGAGAATCAAGAGTTGGGAGGATGAAAGTGAAAGAGTCACCAGACCCAGAGCCTACCTCCTGTCAGTGCTGGTCATCACTGCCTACCACAGAGTCCCAGATGATGTCAAGGAACAAAGACGGTTCATAAGATTGGCAGAACGGTGAGTGCTTGGAGTATGTGAAGTGACTTGTCGTGAGAAAATACTTGTTTGTTTGTTACATGGCCATTTGATAGTCTTCAACTTCAGGAAAGACCAAAGAACAGTACTTGCTGCACTTGAAAACATTATTAGTTATAATAATAATAATAATAATAATAATAATAATAATAAAATAATAATAATATAATAATAATAATAATATAATAATAATAATAATAATATAATTATTATTATTTTGTCTTGTTGTTAGTGTTCAAACAGAATTGATACAACTAGTGGAGGAAATCACAATGGCAGACCACAGACTGGAGTAAGTCAAACACTGGATTCAAACAATGTTCAGTTTAAGTCTGGCCCAGTGTGTATGTGTGTGTAATGTTTGTGTGCATGTGTGCGTATGATAATGATTAAGTTATGATGAAGATTTAAGGATGTTCGTACATGCATAACTTGTAGCATGTCCAAGATGTCCATGCTAGTCTCCATTACGAAATGCTTCATCTCCTGCTATCTCTCTCTCTCTCTGCTAGTCTGATAGTTCCAGGGACAGACATGGAAGCTAGGAGGGAGTACTCGCGCCTCTTGCCTCGTCGTCCTCGTATCTGTGACCCGGTGAACCCCGCCAACAACCTCTACATCACAGGACTGCAGCGTGACAAGGACGGGAGGAGAGACTGGGCAGTGCTCAATGACAGGATTAAAGATATAGACTTGTGTGTCACAGACTCCATTATTCTGGACATCTAATAGATGAAGATATCTTATAGCCTGTGGGGTGCTACTGCAAGATTCAAACATGCCTTTTTATATGATAAGTGTGTGTGTTACATCGTATGCTTATGTTTATATTCAAAACTGTCCATCATAACTTGACTGGTTTGTAATTCAGCATCCTATTGGTGCAACATGTATTTAGTTTGTTTAAAATCATATGAGTTCTACACTCGTCTGTCAGTAACAACAATACAATGGTATGTGTATTTATAAATAAAGCTGAGCTGGGTTGGCAAAGTGTTGTCAGTAACAACGACGAAAGTAATGTATATTCAAGTATGCAAGGGTCAAGAAAATGAGATAAAGTGGACTGATATAACTAAACCAAGTGGTAAAGGATAATAACAATGGATAAAAATACCTCACGCTACATACTGAATTCTAATTGCAAAAATTAGTACACCAAGAGCCACTGTGTGGCGGGGATCCTTAGTAATGCAATACGATTATTTTCATTATTTTCCTCCCAATTACTACATAACCCTGAACCCTCTAGCATTAATGCTCCGTCCCCCCTCCCCATAACCAAAATTCCTGCATCAAATCCTGCATACAGAAGTGCTCTTCATGTATTTACACAGTATGGTAGAAGATACAGTGCGTTCAGCTAAAAGATAGAAAGTGTGGATATTAACCTACTATAATCACATTGAACTTACATGTAGGTATACTTTTTACATTGTCAGATTTCTTTCCACCAAAAACAAACTGATTTATGTGGCAGAAGTATGAGATCCACCACGCTATTCCCATTCACTTTCTGTACATTGAACGCCATCCTTATGATACCAGAATTTGTCCCATGCTCGTCATAAATAACTCGTACTTAAACTTTAACTGTGCCCTTTACTCAGTGTCTTCTTCCTATTTCTAATTGCAGGATGAACTGCATCTAGTAGAGTCAGGTACAAAATAAGCAGAAGTCCTAACAAGGTACCTAAGACTGCCAGATTAACCACACCACTAATAAGCACTGCGAGGATCCATGGCATTCAACAGCTCCTGCTCATAGCCTTTCTTTCACCATTTTGTGCTACTTTGTAGTCCACCATTTTGTATATACTGGAGTAAGATAATAGTAGGAATAGTTATGGACATCAGTGTGGAGGTTCTGCTGGTAAAATCCTTCGACCTTTCTTTCTCCTTCAAAAGAAAAAGCAGCGCTCAGTATTGACTATGGATTGAGATTACACTGAAATAAGATGGACCAAGTAATATTTCACACAACCAGAAACTATTTTGGTCCTAGATGTTATCTGCCAAGTCCCAACAACACCCTAAACTATTCTCTCTACAATGCAATTATTTATGCTCATTATAAATTCTATTAGTGTCCAATTCTTCTCATGTGGGGCTTGGCTCCACAATTCACCAGAAAGAGATTCAATGAATCTAAGTCTGAATGTAACACCCAATATTCATCTATACTCATAGGGGCAGCTGCAGAAGCTGTACCTAATAGTACACAGCCAGCCTGCCACGTGCCTGTCCACCAAGAAATTCCAAGAAATTTCCCTGGGGAATCACCCAACACCAGTGCATTCAGTACATAAGTGACTGGTATTATTAGCAACTCTTCCACAGAAGAGACCTCCAGACTAGAAGTGATAGAAAGCCATGGCTACAGTAATTAATACTATAGCTGATGCCAACAAAGCAGTGGACACCATCGTAAGAGTGCTGCATGTGAGTTATAGGTCTCCATAGCAACCAACCACACATAACTCTTCACCTATATCCTCCCTTCATCCTTGTCTACTGCAGGTTGGCAATAGAGACAGTTACAGTGCTAGCAGTGAAGGCTCTCTAACCATCAGTGAAGTGGTAAAAGGAGGGTCCCTTGGGCATGGCACTGCAGTGAGAGACAACTATGACTTGGACTTGGTGATCTATTCTGACAGTGGGTGGAATCAGTCCTTAAACTGTCCTACAAAATATCTAATTGTCTTCTTCCTTAGGTCTCACTGGAAAGCAGGTGCTGGACAATGGACTGGAGCATTGGCTGACTTTCCTACAAAGGTTTCTGGATGACAAGCTACCAGGACAGATCACAGAAAGGCACCGCAACTTTGCATCTCTTCAGTTCAAGTTTGATCGCTATATCGACGTTGATGTGCTTCTTTCTCCCTTCTGGAGAGAACCAGACCATTACTACCAGTTTCTGAAGGACACTAAGTTTTCAGACAGAATGCGGTACAGTCATGGTGCAATGTCACACACACATACACACACACACACAAATTATCCAAAGAATACATCTATTGTGCATTTACTTATTCAGGTTCTCTGTGGGAGCTTCTCGCTGGCAAGTAGATTTCTTCAAAAAGCAGCCTAATGAGGTATGCCATAAAAAGAATAAACAAACAGCTACATTGAGGATAATACAGACTAACCAGTGGGCATTATTTTAGTATAAAGTACTCTAATTATACACATTATGCTTTACAATTCCTGCTCCTATAGATGGGGAGTGGCTAGTTCTAAATATTGTCACTCAGTCACTTGTGTGCACTTAAACATTAGTCTGGCGTAGCCAGACTCACGTAGCGCACAAAGCACGCGGAGGGTCTGGGGACATAGCCATACCAAACTTGTTCTGGAGGAATGTGGAAGTGGTGAGTGCCCCACCTCCTTTATACCTGATTACTACCGCAAATTAGCCATGATTGCTAAACCTAGCATTGAAAGGGTGGCTGACACATACAGGAATTTCTATTTTGTGATTGAGGAGGGCTATTCCCGGTAATTTGCTAATGGTAATTGATCGTTGCAATATATGTGCGGCAGAACCAAATTTAGTATGGCCATGTCCCCAGACCCATTCCCAGCATAGCGGTTTGGTAAAGGGTCTGGCTATGCCAGACTACTTAAACATGTGGTGCACTGGAGCCTCAAGTTAACAACTGGTTAGAAATTAATTGCATGCAGGTGAAGGAGTTGATCAAGAGAGCTAAGGCATGGAGGAACCAGAACTGGAGTCAAGATCCCACAGGGAAACCCAAGTCCTACCTCCTCTCTCTGCTGGTTCTGCATGCTTTCGAGACAGCCACAAAGAAACTAGGTCCAAATGCATCATTCCGTCACATCTGCCTCGAGTGAGTAAGGTGTTCTAGAACCTACAGCAGTTTTATGAGGAAACAAAGATGGGTGTGCTTTGTGAGGCTAAATTTTCTGTAATGACATGTCCCTAGCACTTATTTCATTTTACAGAACTACCACAGTGATGAAATCTTCTGTGGAAAACCACGAAAACATAGAGTGAGTTAACTGGAACACTAACATTTCTGTAACCATGTAATCCCTTTCTTCCACCTCCCTGATACCAGCATCTACTGGCAGGTCTACTATAAGAGAGAAGCTTATCCCACACTCTTCCCAGCATATGTTCCAAGAATAGTGGACCCAGCTAACCCATCCAATAACCTCTACAAGTCTGGTATTGCTGCTCTCACTAACAAGAAGGCTCAAGACCACAGAGATGGTGGAGGAAGGTGGGACCGCATAGCCAGCCTCATTCACACACTGGACCTCACCAAGAGCATCTCCTGACTAATTGATATTTAATTGCAATTATGTAACATCAGAAAGTGTTAGCAAAGTAGTTTTGGTTAGTCAGTATTTTTAAAGACAAAATGTTTTGTTCTTGCATGTAATTCTGAACACAATGTCTCTTCTTATTATTATTATCACTACTACTATTTTTATTGGGCTGCTATAGTTCTGTGTGAGATTGTGGCATGGGTCATGCAGCTGGCAATAATTGCACCATGCACAGGCTATAAACACAAGGAAACTATGCTGGACTGACTCTGGTGGCTGGCAGTACACTTTACCGGCAGGAAGACCCAGGATCACCCGAGCCTCTGTAGTTTCCCCCACATCTGGTTCCACTGGCTCATCTAACAAAGTGTATGTATGGAATAGCATATACCTCCAACTTCCCCAGGTGTCTAAACACTGTGTCAGGTATTATTTTTCTACTTCTACTAATGCCTAAGAAATAAACCTTCAAGGGGAGTTGACTGCAATTGAGATAAACCCGAAGATGTATCATGACATCCAAGTCATTTTGAGCAGGCTTGTTGCTAAGGCAGAGCAACTAATTGACAATGTTACCACAAACTTGGCAGAGTCTTGGATGCATGTGCGCACTAAGTACGATGGTGGGAAAGTCATTAACCGCTCACAGTCTGGTTCATGGGAGCACCATTGCATGGGTGCAGGCTTGCAGCACAACATGGGCAAGGAGTGGGGACCTGTGGCTTGGAAGCAGATGACACATTCTTCTCCAGCAAAGATTTTCAAGGATGCATCTCAACGATCTGCTAAAAAAGCTAGCAGCGAAAAGGAAAGAAAAGCAAAAGGACAGTATAAAGCAGCAACGACGAATGAGAAAAGTTACTCAGAAGAAGGAATCCTGTAAGGGCAGGAAAGCATATGCAAGACATGATGACGGAATTTCGCCATGTGATTTTCATGACGATGTGTTTCAGAGCATTTGGAGATACTAAAAATGAGTTTCTATGAGACAAAAGTAGTACATGTGACGAGTGGGGAAATTAGCCACATACAAGAACAGACCAAAGGCCAGACTGACAGTGATGTGTGGATTGCTGAACGAAGGAAGAGACTGACAGCTTCGATAGTTGGAGGCATAATAAAGATGAGAAGCACAACAAAGAGGGCATACAACAGTAGAAAATTTGCTGTATAAAAATGTTAAAGGGAACGCGGCCACCCGTTATGGCCAAGTATTAGAAGATCGAGCTAAAGAAGAGTACAGGCTGTACCAGTTACAGCGACATCCTGACTTAGTGATTGATGAATGTGGCCTTTACATATCACAGGACAATCCTTGGCTTGCAGCAACTCCTGATGGACTAGTTACCGATCCCAGTGAAGGAGCACAAAAACTTGGCTTGCTAGAAATAAAAAAACCCTACAGTGCACGTAGTCTCATTCTGAATAAAGCAGCAGAGAAACCATCTTTTTGCCTGAAAACAAAGACAATGAAGTGAAATTAAAGACAAATCATGATTATTACCACCAAATTCAGGCACAGCTGTATTGTACCCGATGGCAGTGGTGTGATTTTGCTGTAAGGACAGATGCTGATATTCATGTTCAATGAATATACAAAGACTTGTCATGGTAGGTACCTAAACAAACTCCGAGAATTTTACTTTAATGCTCTGTTGCCAGAATTAGCTTATCCCTTATGCAACTATTCCTTGTTTATTTATTTCTGCTCCTGACAAATAACCAGGTCAGCATTTTTCATTGTACATGATTTCCTGTTCACAGTTAATTGGAGCAGTCATCAGATAAACAGGAGCAGCAAAAGAAATGGCAACATCAGGTAAACCAAGGAGTGAGAGAGAGGGAGGGATATGGTGAGAGGGAGAGAGAGAGAGAGATAAAAGGGGAAAAGGAAGGTAAGGTAAAAAAGTGAGTGAACTGGGGAAGATATGTATATGAACAGCTATATCTAGCCTCTTACTCTGCTGGAAATAGGAGAAAGGTCAAGAAAGAGTTTGGTTAATGATCTAGCCTCAGATCTTAAGGTAAAAGAAAACAACCAAAACATTTAACACATTTTATGAATCCTTGTATATCCACTAGGATCATTTCAAAGAATTCAGAGTCTGTATGGTTGTAAAAGGAGGTTCCCTGGGCCATGGAACTGGAATGGACAGTTCTGACATAGACCTGGTGGTCTACTCAAGAGGTTAGCCACACACACACACACACACACACACACACACACACACACACTACTGAATGAACAGGGTTGGTAAGGTATATTAGCTTCTATAGTTAACATATTTATACCTTTTCTAGACATTACAGTAGAAGATGTACTACATGAAAAGAAAGATAAATTCACAAAGTGGCTGAACCTACTAGATAAGTTTCTGCAGTCTCAGTACCTGTCGAACTATGAAAAAAATTACATGACTAAGCGATCCATCAATTTCAAATTCAAAGGTATAGTGAAAGTGGATCTTCTAGTTAGTCCACTTTATGAAAAACAACAAGACTTCTATGAATTTTTGAAGACAATCCCCCGGGATCGCCGAGAGGAGTAAGAATTCAACTACTGTAATCCATTTGAATAACCAATACCACAATGATCTCCTTCCTTGGTGTGACAGCTTTTCTGTGTGTGCTAGTATTTGGCAAAAACAATTCTTCAAAAAACAGCCACCTCAAGTTAGTACCATAGCTAATATAATTAAGTGATACTGACTATTAAATGTGTTTTAAAGAACATTAAAGAGTGAATATTGACCACCCCTATCATTATAGTCAATATAGATTTAAACACTCTAACAGTTATTCAGTCATTCTCGGCTGAAATAATTATAATAATAGGAAATTTTTCTCTTTTTAACAGCTAATATTTTAAATTATAACTTAACCCGACGTTTCGACTTCTTGCCGAAGTCCTCTTGACGGCAAGAAGGTCGAAACGTCGGGTTAAGTTATAATTTAAAATATTGGCTGTTAAAAAGAGAAAAATTTCCTATTACTCTAACAGTAGCTTGCATAAGGCCTATTGTTACCATTTAGGGTTGATGTGTCAGCAACCACTAAAAATGCTTTTTTACTACAGTCTATTGAGCAGCAGTCAGTTCTACATTGAAATGGGCTTCCTTGTCACAATTGTATCTGAAGCAAACCTAATATTGTAAATGCATTTTTTAAGGGAAAATAGTCACCATCCATACCACAAAAAATAATATCGCGTACTAAATGTATGTACAAGGCAAATATATCCAATTGTTCATGGTAAAAAGTAAATGGTAGTGATCTAAAATATTTTAGTTAGCTGGAATATGAGCCTACTAATAACAGTTGTTTCTGGGGAGCACGCAATGACACAGTGGCAATATAAACGTTGATAATAGGTGAAAGAATACATTCGAAGAGCCAAGCAGTGGAGGAATGATGAATGGTCTCATGTAAGAAGTCGTGACAAAGACAAAGACAAACCCAAACCAAAGTCCTTTCTAGTCTCTCTTCTGGTGGTAGCTGCTTACCAAAGGAGTCCTAAAGAGTAAGCACACCAATACTTATTGGAATTCCATTTAAAGTAACTTTCCCTTTGCTATTTCAATTGAACAACAATTTTTCCCTGTACATTTTGAAAGGGCAATTCATACGTCATACTATTATTGAACTAGTGTTGCAAAAGGATTTGAAGAGTTGGTGCGACAGCTACAGCATCCTCCTCCTCGAATGAAGTAAGTTAACTTATAATATTAAAAATCCATTAAACTAGTGATGTGCTTGAGCACAAATGGCGAGCAAGCCTGTGCACAAACGAAACACTTCAAAAGAATCGATCAGTTCATTTCTAAAAGTATAAGTACATAACCGTTGTGACCCTACTTTAGCTAACTAATACAGAACTACTTTCTTACCTCAATTTCCCCGAGTACTGGTATTTTCTGTAGCCTCTAATATAGCATTCTGACTATCTGAGTTACCAGTAGCATTTGACAAGCACTCACAGCTATTTTAACGGCCGAGTTTTTGAAATTATGTCTGGTAAAGGGTCTCAGTACCGTAGTAACATTTCGCCATAACATTTAGTGACTTGAAAAAACAAGAAGCTATAAAGAATTACTGCACAGTGTTGAGTCTAACAGTAAGTTTTTAAGACCTAAGTGCATTTTGTGGCATTTAGAAACAACCTAATACAAAGGGGTAAACAATTAATTTTCCTTAAATGATACGGGATCGCTAAACAGAAAGATTATGTTTAGTGGAGGTATAGGAAGGGGTAGACCATAAAAACAAATATCCCCGATTTTCAATTGTGTTACATCTGATAGTGTCTTTCTTGCTTTGCTCGGTCGCCAAATAAAAAAACCACACTATTAAATTTTAATGAATCACACCGCAGTAAGAAAACTTGTGCAGGTTTAGTGGCACTAACTGAAATTACATTGGTCAGAGTTGAATGGATGGCTTCAATATTCCACGCCAAGTGAAGAATGGGGATTGCTGTAAAATGACAATGCCAATACAAGAGGGGGGGGGGGGGGGGGGGGGGGGGGGGGGGGAATGACAGCCATGAAACTACACTTAATAGGTTGATGACCAATACAAAATAAATTAGAAATCTTGTTATTAATTATTATTTTTACTACAATTATTTATTTATTAACTATTCATTATTTATTTATTTATTATTATTATTATTAGTGTAATCTTGCCAGGAAAATTCTACGAACTGAGAGACGTCCCTACTCTATTGCCCAGTCGTCCGAGGATAGTGGATCCCGCCAATCCTGCCAATAACGTGTTAGAGAGTGGACTGAACAAGCACAGTGACATGGAAACTAAGATTCACTCTACTTCCTGCTACATGTACGTACGTAGGCTGAGTCTCAGTGGACGAGGTGGGGAATCAATGACTGTTGTAGGTTCCCATTTTTTATTTCATGATTTAACCAGGTAATTAAACAAACTAGCAAGTACCCTGCCACACAGTGGCACTTGGTGTACCAACTGTTGCAAATTATGAATGGAGTAGTATCTTTATCATCCTCTACTAATTGGTGTAGTTGTATCAGTCAGCTTTTTATTTTTTTTTAATACTGACGATGCTGTACCAACCTGACTCAGTTTTTATGAATAACACATTGTCGTCTTTACTGATGACTCTTTACCAACCCAGCTCACCCACCGTTTTCCTCAGCAACTCAGCACAGCTGTATTCATGAATGCACGAACTGTTGTCGTTATCACTGACGATGCGCCACCGACCCATTCTGACAACACTGTACCAACCCTGCTTAGCTCATGCTACTCAGCTAATTCAATATCATGCCACAGTAACCAGCTTTATGGTGCTGTTGCCTATGTCAACTATCTTTCAAATAGAACTAGTGCTTTCAATGTCTATCACCGCTCGCTCTATTACAAGCCTAAAGTGAGTTTGCTCACCATAAGGGCACCTGAAAATTGTAAAAGAGAGACCAGCCTGTTGGGAAACTTTGTAACAGAATATATATATAACTTGTATTAGTCTATATTTTAATTGCCTTATTAACCAGGAGCATCGTGAAGATGCTAGCTTAAGACTGAATTGCTCCTTCACAGGTTATCTTTTAATACCAAGAGAAAGAGAATTCAGTACATGCATCGACCACCAGGACTGACAGAACAAGAGGCTGGTCAGGTAAGCGTATTGTCCACTGCATTCAACACCTGTCATAATACCTCGATAGGTTCGTGAACTGTGGCAGCGAAGTAAAGCCTGGAGGGATAGACAATGGGCAGATGACGATGATGACGAAGAAGAAATTGATTTTGAAGAAGAAAATGGAAAACCTTCCGATTACCTCTTGTTCATTCTTATTCTAAAATCCTTCATTACAATACGTGGTACACATATCGTGGGGAAACAGTTTAAAACTTTTGTTCCCTAGTAAGAGACCAGAAAAATCTTATTTTATAATTTGAAACATTCCTTGTTGTCCAGAGAGAACTTATAACACTGGTGAACAAAATTGAGAGCTCAAGTGATGGTCTCAAGTAAGATGGTCTTTGTTGCTGATATTACTCATCTCTTTAATCATTTATTGTTACATATTTGACAGCCTAATTCTCCCACCTCTGCCAGGAAAAGAGAAGGAAAAATATTTACCTCCTTGTCCTCGCATCTGTGATCCTGTCAACCCAACCTACAACCTCTACCGCACAGAAATAGCAAAGCAAAAATACAAGACTGTGACAGAATGGTCTGTTATGAAGGAAAAAATACAGGACATTGATTTGTCCAAAACAGTAGAACAAATCAGATCTCTTTGAAATAACCATTGTAGCTGAAACTTACACTTAGTAATTATGATGCAGAATAATTATGCTCTTTATCTTGCCATCACTTTTTTAAAAACAAACAAACAAACAGTCTACCGTAGTATCTAGGTTGATTCTTAGAATGTCTTATACATCTGGTCCTTCCTTTTCTGCCATTTCATGCTTAGCATATTAACAGGACTCTTGTTACACACTAGTGTTTTTTTAAGCATTGAAGTGGGGATAATTACCTAAATATAGCTGTAGACAACAATCCCAAGTCAGTGTATTATACAGCTCCTCAAGAAAGTTGATTTTGACCCTTCTGTGCAGCACTGCTAACCATACAGCCCTCTATAGAATACAGCTGAAGGTAAGAGGGGGAAATGGGGAGGGGAATTCACCTGGGGAAAACCCCATTTTTGTAAACGAACCGATATGAACATTGAACAAGGTAATTAAAAGGCACTCAGTGGGTCTGCTGCTTCCCATCACTAGTACCAATTCTAAGGTAAGGTAATAAAGTTGGTATGGTGCCACTAGAAAGTCATAGTTATCTGTTTTACTTTGTCTCTAAGATGGTTTTGTTGTTACATCTCTTGTTAGTTCTTGTCTGAGAAATAACTTTTGGCTGTAAAAATATTTCACTCATAATATGAACTAACAAAATATGAAAATATATGTACACAAATACTAACAAAGCTTGTACTGCTATGACCAGTACACAAATACTAACAAAGCTAGTACTGCTATGACCAGTACACAAATACTAAACAAAGCTTGTACTGCTATGACCAGTACACAAATACTAAACAAAGCTAGTACTGCTATGACCAGTACACAAATACTAAACAAAGCTAGTACTGCTATGACCAGTACACAAATACTAAACAAAGCTAGTACTGCTATGACCAGTACACAAATACTAAACAAAGCTTGTACTGCTATGACCAGTAGCTGCACTTGACAGGACATTTTGGGTTAATACTGCTTATGCTTCACTCTTTAATCCACAAAACCATTTTCCTGCATTTATCATCTCAATTCAATGCGCTTCTTACAGTCTCACTAACAAACTAATGCAATACAAAATCTATGCACAAGGAGGGGATCCAATAAAAGTGTTAGAGGGTAATATTTTCTAGATCTGCACTAATTAGACTGCAACTCATCACCTAGCTACTGAAATGCCTTGCAAAAAGAGGGGACCTAAATGGCCTAGCACCAAAGATGTTAAAAGAGTGTCACATGCAAGAAGATTTATTGATGATATTGCATCAACGCTAAAAAAGGTTAGCAGTGGTGTGTAATTCAGCCTTATTGATTAATAAAATATTGGTTCTAGAGAGAGTTTGTAGAGGATGTTGGTATTCAAGTCACAGAGGTATTCGTAGGAGGCTCAATAGGCCAGGGAACAACAGTACCAGGACATTATGACGCTGACCTGGTTCTCTACTCTAGAGGTTCAATTCTATCTTAAATAACTTCTAGTTTAAATAGTTATGTATTTGTGTAACTGTATGTCATAGACTTGCACCACATTACTGCTGCAAAAGAAGGCTATGAAACGGTACAACACAAAATAAAGCGATATCTCCAAATACAGCTGGGCCCTAAGTACCATTATGAAGATGAGACTGACATTGCTGTTACATTTATATACCTGTCTGATGGAATGAGTCTGAAGGTGGACCTTCTGCTTAGTCCTTACTGGGAAAGCCAAGAAAAATTCTTTCAAGCCATGGCTGATTTGGATCATCGCAAAAGGCTAATGTTAGTAAATGAAAAAACAAAAACAACAACAACAAAAAAACAACCCTATTTCAGTTTCTCTTCACATCTTACTAAATATGACTATAAGACTTTAGAATTGTAGCTTGCTCAGAGGATACACAGTTCATAGATACCAGGGTTCTATCCAGAAAATTTTATTGTTTGTTTGTTTTAAAGGGGGAGGGGGGGAGAAGGAGCTCAGTCCAACAATTCCATTCACCTTCATGTGACCTGTGAACCTGAGGAAGACTTGGACCAGCTCTTGAAGAAGTTCTGGGAGGTGGAACAAGTGCCAACTTCCTTGGATAGCTCTCTCAATGCTGAAGAAAAGCAAGCAGTGGAGACTTTCCGTGACTCAGTACACCAACAGCAAGATGGCCGATATGAAGTTGCTCTACCCCGCAAGATCCAATCTCACAAGTTAGGCGAATCTCGAGACACAGCATGCCGCAAGGTTATACTCTATGGAGAAATCACTAACCAAACGGGGGGACTGGCCAGTTTTCCGAGATGCAGTGCTGGACTATCTTCATCAAGACCATGCAGAGAGAATTACTTCTGAAGTAGTGAGTGTGGGTGAGAAACAGTGTTATTATTTGCCCATGCATGCTGTAACCAAGCAGAGCTCTACCACAACCAAAGTACGCATAGTCTTTGATGCTTCAGCAAAGACAACTAATGGTAAATCTCTCAATAACATTCTATCTTCAGGGCCTAATGTATACAGCCATATTGTGCAACAAATACTTTGCTTTCGCATACATCGTGTTGCTATGACTGCAGATATATCCCAGATGTTTAGGCAAATCCTAATTGCTGAGAAAGATAGAGATTTACATCGATTTGTTTTCCGTTCCTCACCTGATGAACCTGTAAGTGACTACAGAATGAAACGTTTGACTTTTGGGGTCACTAGCTCACCTTACCTTGCTACCGAAACATTACGACAAGTAGCTAAAGATCATTACTCTGAGTTTCCGACAGCAGCTGAAATAGTAATGACTGACTTTTATGTCGATGATTTGCTTTCTGGTACCGACACAGTAGAATCAGCATTACAACTACGTCCTCAACTTAATAAACTGCTGGAAAAAGGGAGATTTTTGCTTAGGAAGTGGAGATCTAATTCTCAAAAACTTCTTGAGTCTATTCCTGATGAGTTGAAAGAAAAGGAGCCTGTAATGGAGTTTGTGTCCCATGATGACTGTCCCAAAAGATTAGGGCTACACTGGAACACACTGAAAGATGACATGTATGTTTCTATTCCAAAGATTGAGTACCATGGTAAACTAACCAAGAGACAACTAGTCTCCAATATAGCTAAGGTCTATGATGTCATGGGGTGGCTTTCACCTGTAATTCTGTTTGCTAAATCGTTACTTCAGCAGGTGTGGGAGTCCAGAGTTGATTGGGATGATTCTGTACCTGGCGATATCTTAGCTGATTGGTCGAGATGGGTTTCTGAACTTCCTGTCCTGTCTCATCGATGTATTCCACGCTGTTATGCTAATCCCAGCAAGGAGATCAGCTCCAGACAAATCCATGGCTTTTCTGATGCCTCTGAGAAGGGATTTGGAGCTGTTGTGTACCTTCGAACCTTCTACTCTGACTCAAGTGTCACAGTATCTCTGGTAATCTCTAAAACTAGAGTAGCTCCTATTAAGAGGCTTACTATACCCAAGTTAGAGTTAGCAGGTGCTTTGCTCTTAGCTGAATTAATGGAAACTGTGAGAGTAGCATTGAAACTGGTTATTTCTCAGATATATGCTTGGTCAGATTCTCAAATAGTCTTGGCGTGGTTAGATGGAAATCCCAGAAAACTTCCCACCTATGTAGCCAATAGAGTGTCTCAAATCCTTGATCTTATGCCAGCTTCCACATGGAGATATGTTCCCAGTAGTCAAAACCCAGCAGACTGTGCCTCTAGGGGTGTGTTACCCTCTGCATTACTTGAGCATGACTTATGGTGGGATGGTCCAGCTTGGTTGCTGAATGAACCCTCTACATGGCCTGTCATTCCGAAGACTCATAGTCAACAGGAAACTGCGCCAGAAATACACATCCTAACAGTTCAAGTCGAGAAATTCGATCTTGTATCTCGGTATTCTAGTTTCACTCAATTAAAACGTATCATTGCCTTCATCTATCGCTTCTACAGAGCTTGTCAGAAAAAGAACAGAACGTGGTCAGATCATTCATTATCACCTCTTGAACTTAACCACTCACTCAATGTTATTGTTTATCTATCCCAATGTGTGTTTTTTCCCAGTGAAGTGTTGTGCTTGCAGGCAGAAAAGGAGCTACCTACAGGGAGCAACCTGAGATGTCTCAATCCCTTCTTGGACTCTAGCAAGCTCATGCGAGTAGGAGGAAGACTTCGCCATTCACGTCTCGGATACAATCATCGGCATCCTTTCATTCTACATGGCAAGGATCACCTCTCACACCTGATTCTGCGCGAGATACATGAAACACACCTTCATGCTGGCCCACAGCAAATGATTGCAGTAGCAAGTAGAGACTTTCACATTCTGTCCTGCAAAAGAGTGGCCAAGACTATCTATCGTGGATGTGTGACGTGCCAGAAACAAAGGGCCACAACTTATCACCAGCTCATGGGTCAGCTGCCAGCTGCTCGAGTTACTCCTGGACCTCCTTTCATTGACACAGGTGTTGATTATGCTGGGCCAGTTACTTTGAAGCTGGGACGTGTCAGGAAGCCGGCGTTTGTGAAGGCTTACATTTGTATTTTTGTCAGTTTCACAGTGAAAGCAGTGCATTTGGAGTTAGTGACAGACTTGACAGCTAATGCCTTTATAGCAGCTCTTCGCAGATTTATTGCTAGACGTGGTCAACCTAGAATGATACATTCGGACCACGGGTCAAATTTTGTTCGAGCCAACCGAGACCTTCGTGAGCTGACATATGCCCTCAATAAATGTGACATATCTGATGCCATCGTCAAGTTTTGCTCCAACAATGGAGTGCAGTGGACCTTTATTCCAGAACGTTCTCCAAATTTCGGCGGCCTTTGGGAGTCAACAGTGAAATCTACTAAGAAACACCTCTCAGCTACTACCAAGGGATATTCACTAACATATGAAGAATATTCCACAGTTCTGGCACAAGTCGAAGCTGTGTTGAACAGCCGTCCTTTGATACCAGCTGACAGTCAAGACTTAACAGGATTGGAACCTCTCACCCCTGGACACTTTTTGATTGGACAACCAATTACGGCCTTGTCTGATAAAGACTTCACAAACACGGAACGCAAGTTGAACAGAAGATGGAACCTTGTACAGTCAATAACCCAAGAGTTTTGGAAGAGATGGTCTCAAGAATATCTGAACATTATCAATCGCTATCAGAAGTGGGTCAAGCCTCGCAGAAATATCAAGATAGGAGATGTTGTTCTTGTAAAAGACCAGACTGTATTCCAGTGTAAATGGCCACTAGGACGAGTCACTCAAGTCTACCCGGGACAAGATGGCTTTGTTCGAGTAGTAGATGTCCAGACCGACAAGGGAACGTACCGAAGACCAGTTTCGAAACTGTCACTGCTCCTATGTGAAACAGAAGCCACTCCTACAGAGATGCCTTCGGGAGGGAATATGGAGCAGCCCCACCCCTCAACTACAGGCTAGCTCTGTGGACTGATTTAGCTGTAGGTGCTAATGGACCACCTATTCACTAATTAGCGTACCTTCACTGCATTCACACAAACAATTATTCTATTCTAACATTACCTTTCTCATGCACCTGCCCTTATCTTATACAATCCCCATTCCATTCCACTCACATATATACTTGTAACACTCTCATTCTATTCAGTTCTTTAACTCCCTCGTTTTTTTCCTTTACTATTTTGTGCTTTCCTTTTCTTATCTGTTATACTTAAGCTTGTCCATACTTTTTATAGTTCTTGCTTGCTTTTGTGTATCATTCATTTTGTTTTGTTTTATGTTCTGTAATATTGTACTTTGTTCTCTAGTTCTGTATCATTTTGTTTGAATTTGAGACTGAGTACTGATAGGGATCTTGAGCATACTGGGAATAGTGGATAGGCCTTAGTCAGTGTGTTTAAGTCTGGAGATATTTTGTCTTCTTCCCTTAGTTTTAGTTAGTAGTCTTTGCGTGATAGTTTGGCTGAGTTTTTATAGCTTTACCCAATTGTCGTGTGCTACTACAGTGAGTTTATTAGTGTTTTTCCTGTGGACATCTGGCAGCAATTTACATAATAATACACTTCTGTGTCAGTACTGATGACTGGTGACGGTGTGTGTATTCATGAATGAGCTGTGACGGCTCAGTGAAGTGACATCATTAGTTGAATAGGTAAAGCATCATCACATTTAGTCAAGCAGGAGAAATAAACAAAGGGCCAGAAGAGATTCTGTGACTCAAGAAGAAAGAGCGAAACAAGAGGATAAAAAAAAATATATATATAATTTTTTTTTTAATAAAAAAAAAAAAAGGAAAAAAGATCGTTTAGAAGACAGAGAGCAGGAGAGGGGAAACTGATGATGTTACTACCAAGTGGTAGAGGATAATAACAACGGATAAAAATACCTTACGTTACTGTATTCTTAATTTGCAAAAATACATCAAGCGCCACTGTGTGGCGAGGTACTTGCTAGCATGAGGACATCACAAATGGAGATCTTATGATAAGAGAGAGAATGGGCTAACTTGTGGACAATTTCCTGTACACTGTAGACCTATTACAGGCAGTCTATTTCTACAACACATATGGCTTCACTGTCTGTCCAGTTTGTATTTGATAGTACAGCACCTCTTCTTCTCGGCTATTTTGTGCCTGGGGGGGTGGTCTGTGGGAATAGTGTGTGGCCTTAGATTGTACAGTCTCTTACAAAGCCCATTGAGCAAGGACAGCCCTGGTCATATGTGACTGCTTCACATCTGTTTAGAGGCCTAGCTGCAGTGAGCCCTTGTCCCAACATACATTGAGTCAAGGGCCAATCATCTAGTAGATGATTTATCCAGGAACTCTGTGTCTTCCTTATAGTTCAAGGTACTTACGACCAGCATGCGCCCATCACAAGTCTCTAGCTGTCTACTAGACCTGCCACTGAATCAGCGAGAAGACTGGACTTTACAAACGTGACGCCAGCAGTTCAGAAAAAAAAATTAAGCGGGCTAGTTCAATCCACACAGAAGTCATATGCAGCAGCCATGAAGAGTTCTATCAGTTTTGCTCCACGCACACATTAACAGACCTCTTCCCTGTATCTGTGCTCACTTTGTGTTATTTTGTTGCATTCCTGGCTGAACTGGGCCAGTCACCACAGACTGGACAATCCCACTCGCTGGGCCTCCCAGACCCTCGGGAGAATGCAGTATTGCCCCTCCTTAAGCAAGTTCAAGCAGGTATCAAGAGAATTAGATTACAGAAGCAGACAAGTCCACATTGGATGGGGCACGGCTAAAAGTATGCTCAAACACTAGGCACCAAATACCATGTCTGTATCCCTGGGCAGGGCCTCATGTCCAGTGTGCAAACTAAACATACACTATATTAATTCATATTTCACTTGTACAGTACATGCTTTGCCTGCCATGTTTATATTATCAGTTAATCAGCAAGAAGGTGCATGTCCAGTTGCAAAAACAAAACAAAGCTTTTAGTAAAAAATACCCTGGGGAATCCCCCCAGAGTATGCCAGCTCATGTGTGGGTGGAAGGCTATTTAAACAGAGGAACAATAACACTGGTATTATTAAGAGTAGCAAAGAGAATTAATAACAATGGCCTCATCTATTGGAGAAGACTTCTCCCTGTCTTCTGGGAGAGATCAGCCTCAAGTGCACGCTGACATGGGAGAAATTAGAAGCGTCATCAATGAAATAGCCTCTGCCATGAGAAAGGTCAGAGTACACTACTTGTGCTACCAGAGAGATGTGGTTTATGGGGTGGGAGTGTTCTTATGTGCTGCAGAGAAGATTCACAAAGGAAGTTGGGATTCAAACTACAGAGACATTCGTGGGAGGTTCCATTGGCCAGGGCAATGCAGTGACCACCACCAGTGAAGTGGACATTGTGCTATTCTCAAGAGGTTGGTGGATGTTCATTGAGAAGATTGTTATGTCTAAGAGAATTTAAATAAAAATGATTAATGCTTGCAAAGTCATCCTAAGTCGAGTGTTTTAAATGTGAGTTGTTACAACACACAACATTTTTACACACATACACACACACATTCACTGGATATACCAGCTATAAGACTTGCATTGTATTCTCTTTGTGACTTGACTACTGGGAGACAGATTTTCAAGCAAGAACAATTCAACAATTCTGTTGCTTATGGCGTATAATGACAAACAGCGCATTAACCAAAGATAACTAAGCACCGCCACTAATTCAAATAACTCTACTAAGTTTGTAAGACCAAATTGTGAACGTCTTTCCTCTTCTATCCCTAAAGCTCTTTGCCGTATTCTTCTGAATTATTTCAAAGTCTATTCTTATGATTGTTAAACTTCTAGCACCCGTGCTAATGTTTACATTTTAAAGTAGCCTCTGGGTAGAAACACATTGACCTCTTTGAACTTTGGCCATAATATATATATATTTATTGCAGCTTTGATATTTTTACTTGAATATTTCCGCATCACGCGAGCGTTCTGTATTCTCCCATATTGTACGGTTTATATTGTACGCTCCTTGTAGCGCGCGCGTAGCGAGTAAAATCAATGAAAATTGTATTGTAACCGGTTGAGAAAAATTTCAAAGAAGCAATAAATCACTTATCACACTCGTCGTACAATATGGGAATGATATTTTACTCTCACGCCACATTTTCACTCGCCTTTGGCTCGTGAAAATATTTTGCGTGCTCGTAAAATATTTTCCCATATTGTACTCTGACTCGTGCTATAAGTATTATATATTATAATATTATATATATACACATATATATATATCAAAATCTCAATTGAGACTCCCTTCGCTTGCCCAATTATTGGTTATAAATTAGACAGTACTGATGCTGTTAAGTTATGTTTATACACAGATCTGGAATACAACAAAGTACTTGAAGGTGACCACTACTACAGAGAAATATTGCAGAAAATAAACCGCAATCTGAAGAGGCAATTTAGTGACTTTTATCAACACAAATACTACATTAAGACTGGAGTTAAGTTCTTTTACAGGACGCCAACTTTCATTATTCACGTGGATCTTTTACTGAGTCCATTCTGGGTGTCCAAGAGGGAGTTCTTCAGCACTTTGCTCACTGTCCCTCAGCGCAACATATATAAGTAAGTCAGCTAGCAACACTTAGTTGAATGAGATAATTCCGTAAACAGTGACTAAGTTTGGTTCTGTGTGGGTGTACACATGAATGCAGTAATTGCATTCACGATGTACATGATTAGGAATTTTGTGACCAGAATGCATAAAGAAATTGTTGGAAATGGCTTTGCCTTTCTCAATATGCTTCAAGATATACCAGTACATGCGTTGATCTAACTAATTCATAGTATAAGTAATGAATAATAAAATTAAAAAGACCTTTCTTGCACAGGTTATTCTCAGGGATGTACAAAGAGCAGAAGGACTTTGTGAGCAAGTTGGAAGGACTGGAACTTCCTCATTCTCAAGCTCAGAGAGTACACACAAACAAACCCAACATCTAGTGAGGCATTGTCAACACCACCACGCTGTGTTTGTGTGTCTACAGGTGAATGAATTGATAAGAAGAGCTAAAGCATGGAGAATCAGGAGTTGGGAGGATGAAAGTGAAAGAGTCACCAGACCCAGAGCCTACCTCCTGTCAGTGCTGGTCATCACTGCCTACCACAGAGTCCCGGATGATATCCAGGAACAAAGACGGTTCATAAGATTGGCAGAACGGTGAGTGCTTGGAGTATGTGAAGTGACTTGTGAGAAAATACTTGTTTGTTTGTTAAATGGCCATTTGATAGTCTTCAACTTTAGGAAAGACCAAAGAATAGCACTTGAAAACATTATTAGTTATAATAATAATAACAATAATAATAATAATAATATAATATAATAATAATAATAATAATATAATAATAATATAATAGTAATAATAATTATTATTTTGTCTTGTTGTTAGTGTTCAAACAGAATTGATACAACTAGTGGAGGAAATCACAATGGCAGACCACACACTGGAGTAAGTCAAACACTGGATTCAAACAATGTTCAGTTTAAGTCTGGCCCAGTGTGTATGTGTGAGTGTGTATGTGTGAGTGTGTGTGTGTAATGTTTGTTTGCGTATGATGATCAAGTTACGAAGATTTAAGGATGTTCGTACATGCATAACTTGTAGCATGTCCAAGATGTCCATGCTAGTCTCCATTATGAAATGCTTCATCTCCTCCTGCTGTCTCTCTCTCTCTCTGCTAGTCTGATAGTTCCAGGGACAGACATGGAAGCTAGGAGGGAGTACTCGCGCCTCTTGCCTCGTTGTCCTCGTATCTGTGACCCGGTGAACCCCGCCAACAACCTCTACATCACAGGACTGCAGCCTGGCGAGGATGGGAGGAGAGACTGGGCAGTGCTCAATGACAGGATCCAAGATATAGACTTGTGTGTCACAGACTCCATTATTCTGGACATCTAATAGATGAAGATATCTCATAGCTTGTGGGGTACTTCTGCAAGATTCAAACATACCTTCTTTATTATATTACCTCGTATGCTTATAATCAAATGTCAGTCATAACTTTTACTGTTCATAACCCACACCCTAGAATTGTGTAACATGTTCATAGTTTGTTTAAAATCATGTGAGATTTGCCCAAGCAAATAAAAAATATGTTCCCCCCCCCCCCCCCCCCCAAGGAGTAGACAATATCCGACTTTTAATATTGACTAACTAAAAGGTTTTACGATAACGACTAATTATTTACTAAATTTTGAGATTTAATTACAACAATGGTAGTAAAAATATCATGTGCTAACAATTTCAGTTTTAACGTTTTCTTCAGCAGAAGCATACAAGCAAGGAATGGCAGCAGGGAAAGGTCTAAGATATAAAGTGAAAGAAGAGTGAAAGAACAAAGGAAGAACAAAAAATAAGGTGAAGAAAAAAAAAGAGGAAAAAAAGAAAAAAGAAAAATAAGGGGAAATGAAAGAACAACAAAAGAAAGAACAACAAAAAAAGTGAAAAAAAAAAAAGAAGAGAAAAAAAAGAGAAAAACAACAACTAACAATAGGTTAAAATGGATTTTAACAGTACTGGTATGGGTTTTTTCCAGGTGGATTAGTCGTGAGTACTGTAGATCGATGGAGGGTAGCGAGTTCAAACCCTGGTAAGCAGGGGGGGGGGGGGGAAATATAATCTTTTTCTGTACAGGCTGGTGGTTACCATTTTATCTCAAACTAACTGGGAAATCTGGGAACACAGACTAAAATATCACGACTAAATACTGATGGAATTCACAACTTTCTGTGAGTGGATCTGTCCATTTACTGAAACCACTACTCTCGACTTTAGATCCAGGAAAGAAGTCATCAGACAATAGAAAGTTGCGTGGAAATGGCTACACCTTCAGATAATGTTTAGTTGGACTGAGGGGAAGGGAGAGGGATGAACAGAGAGAGAGAATGAGGTGAAGTAAGAGAGAGAGAGAAGAAGATGAAGAGATAGAGAGAGAATAGGTGAAGGGAGAGAGAACACAGAGAGTGGGTAGGAGAGAAGGAAGAAAAAAGAGGTAATTATATCTTTATATGGCAGGTGAAAAGTCAAGAAAGTATATTGTAGATACCGTGGTCAAAGCGATTGAGGTAACTTCACTCATTAACTGCTCTCTTCAGCATTTATCTATTTTTTCTAATTGGTTTTCTGCAAGGAGGAATTTGATGAGTTCAATATCAGCGAGATAATAAAAGGTGGTTCCCTGGGCCATGGAACTGGAGTGGACAGTTCTGACATAGACCTGGTGGTCTACTCAAGAGGTATGTCTTGCAACATTTCACACCTTCACGCCTCCATAACTGCTGGCCAATCATTTAGGCATGTTATAAATTCAATCAGCAAGTATCCTGAAAGAGTCTTTCTCCCCTCTATGTTCTAAAATGTTTACAATTAGCATTCACATACAGGAGTTCTCTGAATGCTAGCTTGGTCCTGGCACTAGAATAATACAAACCAACACTGCCTGAAATCCTACCATACAATTCATGCTGATCAGAAAGCTAGGGGGGTAACTAGCACGAGTGAAAATTCACACACGCATCATTAGAATTCACCAGTGTATCTTTTCTAATAATGCAATCTTAACAGCTATTTCAGAAAAATGCATATTTGATCACAAAAAAGACATGAAAGAATACTCACAAAAGTTGGACAATTTTCTGCAAAAACGTTTCCATTCAGACTATAAGAAGAAGAAAAACAAAAATCGATTGGTGAAGTTTCGTATCAAAGACCAATACAATGTGGACGTTTTGGTGAGTCAATATTTTGACAGTCTCCAAGACTTCTATAAATTTTTACAAAGTTTACCTGATAATGAGGATCGTAAAAGGTGAGGACCACATTACGGCCAAATCGTGTTTATTAATTATTATCATTATCTTTCAACTACCAGGTTTACTGTGTGTGGCTCCAAATGGCAAAAGGAATTCTTCAAAATGCAACCTCCACAAGTTAGTAACTATCTGTTAGTTCTAAAATAAATTGGGATAGGTTGCTATCTAGTGTAGAGTGTAGTGGATAGTATTAGAAACTATGCACTTCTGGATCAGACCGAAACTTCAAACTAGCATATTGGTTTAGTAAATACATTGAAGCATTGTAGAAGGATTTGCCATTACTTTCAGAGCTATAAATAAGTTATGAAGATCACAAAAATTTGTATACTTTCTGGTCCACAAAAATATATTATATTTTTGCATCACTATTAATATAGCAAAATTAAATTCACAAAAAGACTCCACAAACTCCAAAGGTTTAAGTCATTCAAATTGTACAATGACAAGCTGGATTATAAGAAAAGACGAATGGCCACTGAGCTAGCTACAGGACTCTTTGTCTAAGCTGCTAGTGTCTAATCAAGACTAAAGCATTTGCTGGTTTAGTTTCATTTTCATAATGATTAGAACTTGTGTATTCTCAAGTTGACATTACACCAGGGAGTACATAGAATCAGAGATTGAAAGAAATGTTTGAATTAATTCAATTTACTGGGAGTCAAACAAACAAATACTGATATTACAACATATTCATAGCTTGAAATGTTCGAAATTAATACGTGCAATAATAGGTAAGGGGTCTATGGAACCCAAATCAGAATTTACTGCTGTGATAGAATACTTCTTTTAAATTGCACATAAAAACGAGTGCATACATAATGTCCAGTGATTCTTCCAGTTTCTGTAATAGTTTTGCTCACAGTAGCTTCAGTATTCAACTAGTGCTGAGGGTTTACACCTCTGGTAGGTACACTAGTATTCCACACTATCAGAAGTGCAGTGTATCTTCTTATGTATAATAATCACATTAGAACTTTGTCAATAGGTAAAGGAATGTATTAGAACAGCCAAAGCGTGGAGAAATGAGGAGTGGTCCAAAGAGGAAAGCTGTAGACCCAGTTCCTATCTCATATCACTTCTGGTGGTAAAGGCCTACATGATAAATCCAGAGAGGTACATAAGCAACTTAAAATATTAATCATAGATTTCCCCCCCTTTTTTTCAAATTAGAGTTTACAAAGGTTTGACGGACTTGCTATATCAAGAAGACTATCTCGAGTAAGTTGAGAATATTTTAACCCCCTTGGGAAGAAAATAAAGTCTTGTCAGTACTTCCAGCTCAAAGATTCAACTTTCATGCCTTCTAACTAACTAAAAAAATATTCATAAAAATATGATAATACAGACAGCTGTGACTAAGCCTAATAAATGTCCATGTTTTCCTTTTCTTAACTTCATATTTCAGATATTCATATTTTAAGAGACATGCAAATATTACAAGCTTACACCCCTGTTCATTAGATCTAATATGTACATGGTAGTTACTTCAGTATCAAAATCAGACCCTGACTTCATTTCTCCTGCATACATGTCACCTTATTTCACCTCCACCCCTACTCCCCCCTAAGGTATACCATCTCAGAGGAGATAATATTTAGCAGCTGGTGATTAATTAGTAACTGCATGAAGTGTTGGTATGTCCAAGTGCTGAGAATTAGTACCTCTATCACACATAGGTGTCATTGGTGTTACAAAGACCCATTAACTACGTACATACACTGTTCAAGTCCAAACAATTAATTAGCTTCTACTAATAGAATAAAATTCCTTTTTTGAGACCATTTTGTCCGTTGACATTCTTTGTTTAAACTGAGAAAAGCACAACAAAATGGTGGACATATATAGATGATGCTTGTCTCAATGAAATAGGTTTACTCTACTATGAGAGAGTTAGTTCATTGCCTATTACTTATACACAGTTCATTGTATTCAGTGTGACGTGGCCTGAGTACTGGGAGTCCAGTTGTGTCACAGATATGGTACCAGATATGTTACCAGATCCTCCAAGAGTAGTGGACCCAGCCAATCCCGCCAACAACGTACTGGAGAGAGGACTGAGAATCAAATGGAAAAAAAGAATACCCACTCTGTCAAGATACGTGTATGTGCGATGCAAATAGCTGCCTGATGTTCATGTCTACTGGTATGAAGGAATAATGCCATAATTTATGCTCATGATCAGCTATGATCAGGAATAACAATTGTTCTGCTGCCAAAGTCAAAATTAGGCACAATTTAGCAGGAAAAAAACCCGGTGTAAATGCTAACGGAATGATTACAGACCCCTTACAATTCTAATTAGTTGAAATGTTTATGTAGCCTCGTGAGTACAAGGAGGAAAACTTTAGTCTATGAAGCAGAACTTATGCCTCATTGTTATACTATTTTCAGGTTGTCTTTAACTGCCAGTAAGAAAAGATCGAAATATAAAAACAGTCCTCCTGGTCTATCACCATCAGAAGCTAGTCAGGTAATGGATGTCACCACACAAACACAATTCACACTGGACTTACTGGGCTTGGGGAGGCTAAAATAAATAAATGTGGCATTTTTAGTAGTACTGGAGAGGATAGTATGTATAGCTATAAACTAGTAACATTCAGTCATTTTAGATCTAGCATTGCTAACCTAAACACATCTGCAATAATTAGGAAATTTCGCAATGGTAACTATGTTATATAATAGTTTAAACATGACAACACTCGGAATTGTCGCTCGATAACCACCCCCACAGGATCAAGACAATTATCAGCGATTCCTCAAATGCATGGTTAAACATTACTTAATGCATTGTCATAGCAATGCTGACATGGACACATTTGCTACTAAGATGATGCATATTCCTACACATGTGATGTCACTGTATTTTGTTCGCTACAAGGTACGTGTGTTAACTACCAGATGCTATACTTGGAGCCTGAAGCAGTGGAATGAGCATGACGATGATGAAGATGAAAATGGAAGACCTTCAGAGTATCTCCTATTCATTCTGATTCTCAAAGCCTTCTATGCTATACAGGATGAGAAGGAAAAAAGGCAATTAAAGCGACTCAAATCTTATGTGCTATTGTGAGTGACTATCTTTGGCATCACACACACACACACACTAATAGTTAATGTTGTTTTGGTTTGTAGATTCCAGGTTTTCTTAGTTTTAGTTATTCATACTAAAAAATGTCTTGAATGCTTAGTTTTAGTTTTTCCCCAAATTCTCCCTGAAGATTTAGTTAGTTTTTAGCATTTCTTCAATATCATGTATAAGATTTAGTTAGTTATTCTATCAATTGACTTAGTTTTGGTTAATTTACGTTGTGTCTCAAATTCTTGAATAACGAGACTCCTTAAAGAAGTAGAACTGGTAGTTTTCTAAACAACTTCAAAAGTAGCATATTTCTATGAAATCTTAGGGATTTTAAATAAAGTATGATATATTTTATATAGTTTAGAGAATAATTACTTGATAGCAATTTATACCTATCATAATTCAAGGTGAATTTTTACAATAAAAATTGCTTAGTTTTTGTCATCCACTCTACTGGTAGTTTTAGTTATTATCGAATTCACTGTATTCTAAAATATTTAGTTTTAGTTTTTTCATGTTTAGTTTTAGTTATTCTTACCAAAAGTAAAATACCCCAAAACTAAGGGGTTTTGGTTTTAGTTTTAGTTAACTAAAACAACACTAGTTAATGTATACTTGAACTAATATTTCTTCTATCGTAGAGTCCAAAGTGAACTTATAAAACTAATAGATGAACTAGAGAGAGTGTCAGAAGCCCTTGAGTAAGAGAGACAGTGTAACACTTAGTCTGCACTATAATCCCTCATTAGTTTGGAATTACCAAGACTTGCTGATAGAGAAGAGAAAAAATACCAAAATCTGCTACCTTCACGTCCTCGCATCTGCGATCCAGTCAACCCTACCAAGAACCTCTACCTCACAGAGATTGATGAACAAAAAGACAAGACAAAAACAAAATGGTCTGTATTGAAGGATAGAATACAACACATTGACTTGTCCAAGACAGAAGATTAATACTGAAGTTGTGATTGGCTCAGTTGATAACCATTGTCAAAATATTAACTCTTTCATTCATACTTTTGTTATCAACTCTCAGCAATAGCAGTAGAAATATTACTATGGTATTTAATATGTGTATAAAGAAGAAAGCAGATCAGACGAACAGTTCAACCATTTGAAACTAAATTAAATTTGGTGAAGGGTTTGTAAAACTTAAAAATAAATAATTAAGGGAATACAACAACAACAAAAATAAAACTTTAAAATGTTTATCCTGCTTGTATTTGATCTGTGAGTACACCCTATGCAATAGCAACATGCCATGAATTGCTTATACCTGCCAGTGTACTATAACTGGTGGTGTGTGGTTAGGGAATTCACCGGGGTAAATCCCTAAATTTAAAAAAATTGAAAATGTTTGTGACTACTGGAGGCTGCCCCAAACTGTAGAGGTGAAGAAGTATAAGCTCCTTCTGTGGCATTGGTTGTTTCCTGTGTGCTGTCCCTAAAAACTTATTGCAAATTAATATTGTCTAACTGTACTGACTCTGAAGGAGTAAGTAAGTTTTAATTCATTGATGTGATTCTCTAATAAGAAGGGGGAAAAAAACAGTCAGCAAAAGAAGACTGCTGAAATGGCCGCATCAGGTATTCCAGGGAATGGGGTTAGAGATAGAAGAGAGACTCACCACTTTTAGCTATTTCTTGTACAAACAGGTGAAAGGTCGAGAAGCGTTGTTAATGAAATAGTCGCAGCTATTGAGGTGAGCAGTAAGATCTTTTAGTAACAGTCATCATTTTCCCCTCCCCTTTTAAAGTACAACTTCAAAGACTTCAATATCAGCGAGATAATAAAAGGAGGTTCCCAGGGCCATGGAACTGGAGTGGACAGTTCTGACATAGACCTGGTGGTCTACTCAAGAGGTACGTCTTACAACACTCAACACTAGTCCACATTTCACAACTCCTTAAAATGTCAGCCATTTCTGAAGTAAGAACTTGATTAATATTCACCCCAACAGATATTTCAGGACAAGCAGTGCTAGCAGAAGGAAAAAATATGTTTAAAAAATGGCTAATAATGTTGGATGAGTTCCTTAGTCAGCAATTTGGCCCAAAACCTGACAAGCCTATTCCAGACTACAGAATGTTAAAAATTCAACCTCGATCGGTGAAGTTTATTTTTAAGCGCCAAATCAATGTGGATCTTCTGGTTAGTCCATACTTTGAAACTCCAACAGACCTGTACAATTTCTTGGAAACAGTCCCTCTTGGAACCCGTAGTCAGTAAGATCTTGTGAGTTCTTAACAATTGGTCATATAACTGCTCTGTCTGTCAATTGACAGGTTTACTGTGTGTGCTTCCAAATGGCAAGTGGGATTCTTCAAAAAGCAACCACCACAAGTTAGTAATGCCAGGCTAGTATGAGGTCATGGTAGCTGTAGTCATAAGGAATGTAAACCAATATAAATAATATGTATCATAGTTGACAATCCTTTACCTACTAAAAGAATACAGCCTTTGATTTCTAATCTAAAGAAGATCTACTGAATGAGCTGACCACACCCTATTTAGACCGAGAATACTAAACAGCCATACAAGTAGCAACTTGTATCACTGTTTGAGAGATGCACACACAGCTTGTTAAATGTTTGTATACCCGAAGAACCAGCCTAGTTTTTAATGGAGATGGGCACCCCAAGTTTTACTGTTTTGTAAGCTGAAAGTGGAATTAATTAGTGAAAGTGAGAACAGTTGAAAAGTGAAAAAGAGACTGCTGTAGTTTATTTTTATATCTACAGGATTGGTCCTTACAGAATAAAGGTGTATAACTGAATAAAAGAATAGAATTTGGTACATTTGAATGGTCTACAGTTCAATAATTTCAATGTTCAGGTGACAATCCATCACGAAGCAACTTAAATGTAACGGTCAAACCACTAGAAGGCAGGGGTTGCCGTCCTCAGCAGACATGCTGCAGTCACTCTCATGAGGGTTGGACCCGAACAGAAATAGACTTATTAAAACTCCAGGTTTAGCTTCTCTGTCCATGACTGAACACTTGTGCACATAGCCACAATTTATATGGCTACAAATTTACTTCCATTAGGTAAAGGAATACATTAGAAAAGCCAAACTGTGGAGAGACAATGAGTGGTCAGCAAGTGAACCTGCCAAACCTAGTTCTTACCTGGTATCTCTTCTGGTAGTAGCCGCTCACAAGAAGAGTCCAGGAAAGTAAATACTATTGAATTTCTTAATGACAATATCACACTTTACCTTACACTTGTTATCAGTGTTAGTAAAGGTTTGATGAACTTGGCACTCAAATTGGACACTATCGAGTAAGTTGATAGTGTCAAGATTTTTTTAAAAATAAAAGTAAATTGTATACAAATTTTATAAAACTCATTAGTTGACTTCTCAAACTTTCTATATCAATACAGCCACTCACTAATTTAAATTAAATTCAAACGGTCACTAATTGAATGAAATAACAACTATGCTTACATAAAATTTCAAACCAGCCCAAACCTTGCAAGATCTTATTATGATACCAGGATAAATTAAATATGTCCACATAGCTGGAAATAGGTTATAATTATTGTAAGTTGGCTTGTTATTCGTTAGATATGTTAGAATGGACTTGGCAATTCCACACGTACACCACACCTCCCTCATAAAGCTAACTAGTACAAGAATAACTATATTAGCCTTCAGAAAAAAAAATTGGATGGGTAATTGAATTGGTCTCACTAAAGATTCTCGTTCTGAACATCCTGTTTTTGCGTAGCTTTTATGGCCTCAAGCATAGTTCTGAATAGATAGTACTTTTTTAAAAACCCTGTGAAAGAGAGACAATACATCTAATGAGTAAAAGAAGGCTGAGAAAGAAATTGTGAAGTTTTAAAGGTGTACAGTCACCTTGTTTTATACTATTGTTTGTCTCATTTCAATTATGTACTAGTTTGACATGGCAAGAGTATTATCAGTTGAAAGATGTCACAGCTTTGCTGCCAAGATGTCCGAGGATAGTGGACCCAGCCAACCCAGCCAACAACGTCCTCGAGAGTGGCATAAGAATAAACTGGAAGAAAAGGAATCCCACCATCTCACGCTACATGTAAGTGCTAGTTAAACTGAAGATAATATTTTTTTAATATCTTGATAAACAGTGAGGTGGCACTTTCTTTAAGATTGACCACTCCCTTACCAAAGTAAAATCCAGATCATAATCTACATATATTATGGCTATGCTTAGCACAATTACTTCATGGACAGTATACTTAAGTATAACAATATTCAGTATATCTCTGTGCTCCCCTTAAGCTTTGACAATTGATACAATGTAGAGGAAATATACAAAACACCGGTATATTATGTTGATTGTTCTTGGCACTCTACTAAAGCAGGCTATTAGTAATCCTTCTGAGCAACATCCTAGATAGGTCCATGACCCTTCAACTTACAGCTTAGACTCAGTCATTAGCTCTATAGTTTAAATAATTGATATCTTGTTCAATGATATAACTGTTATACCGTATGCTTCAGGTTATCTGTTGGTGCCAGAAAAACAAGAAAAAAGTACATGCATCATCCACCTGACCTGACACAGTCAGAGGCAAGTCAGGTAAAGGGTACTATTGTTATAAGTTTAGATACCCAACACTATGGGCTGTGAATAAAACCGTATGAAAATACAAACTCTGCCCTCCTTGATTTCATCCTACCACACCTCACATGAAACTATAACATATTCTAACAACAAGTTCAGAAACCTTCACATAGATATCTGTTACAAACTCCAGGTGCTAGAAGTAGTCACAAGATGCAATGCTTGGAGTAAAAGGCTGTGGAATGAGGATGACGATGATGAAGATGACAATGGAAGACCCTCCATGTACCTTTTATTTGTTCTAATTCTCAAAGCCTTTTATGCTATCCAGGCTGAGAAAGACAGATTGAAGAAAAAAAAACTCAAGTCTTACATCCATTTGTAAGTGGCTATCTGTGACAGTTTACTTGTTATTGTGGTTTAATTTGATCACAGAGTGCACAGAAAACTCGTAGCACTAGTGGATGAAGTAGAGAGAGAGTCAGATGCCCTTGAGTAAGAAAGATTACCTAACTATCACCACCACCATCATTATTTTAAATTGTTATTTTTGCTAGTTTAATGCTCCCACCAATCCCAGGCAAAGAGAGGGAACACTACCAGGACTTGCTACCTGATCGTCCCCGTATCTGTGATCCAGTCGACCCTGCGAACAACCTCTACCTCACAGAAATTGAAAGACAAAAAAACCAGACATTAACAAAATGGTCTGTACTGAAGGAAAGAATACGACACATTGACTTGTCCAAAACAAAGAATCAAATATTAGCTATATAATTAAAACAGATAAGCTGTTTTCACAGCTGACATTGTGATCTTTTACTTGCTCACATTCTGTGCTAAATATAAAAATGCATTAGTGTTAGCCCATCACATAATAACATGTAGGTAAATTTTAATATATTTGAGATGCCCTGAAAGGCTTCCATGCATCTGTATAATCATCAGCACTTACAATATCATCACTACTAAATAACATAATGGTATTCACAAAGTCACGTCCATCCATAAATAAGAGTTGAGCTATTAATTAAGTGTGTGTGAAAAACCGTAGAATAACCTCTACAAGTCTGGTGTTGCTGCTCCTACATATAACAAGAAGGCCCAAAACCACAGAGATGGTGAAAGAACACATCATTACTATTATTATTATTAACTATTGTTGGCTATGATAGTTGCTATTGGAGACTTAGAGTCTAAAAAATTAGTGATGGCAAGTAACATGTTATGCAGCTGGCGATGACGCATGCGCACACACACACACCAACACTAGCTTACCTTGCTGTGTTAGTCTCATGACTACGCATGACACGTTCATGCCTCGCCACTCCTTACTACCCCGCCCATTTTAAAAGTGCCCATATAACTCTGCATGTCATTATTAGCATAATTTAAAAATTTCCTCTCCCACACCAAAACACTATCATGTCTGCTCTACAACTATTTCCACACCAACTAATTCACCAGACTACCCCTCCCCCGGTCAACCTTTGAACTGCTTGACCATCTGGTAATGGTTTTCCAGAGCTCCAGCCACTATAGACTGAGGGTCGTCCATCTTCCACCTCCACTCCGTACCCACAGGATTCGTGTGGTGTCTACAAGGAAACCATGGCAACATGCTCCACCCATTCCATCATCATCAACAAATACCGTACCTCCAGCAGAACACACATTTGTTGGCACATGCCAGACTGGGTGTGGTCTCCATGCACCGATGACTCTCAATGCCATAAAACGTGTGTTTGTAGCAGCCGCCACGCCCCCTCAGCATGGACTTGGTCCAGCGGCACAGCTTCACTCCAGAGTGTGATCCAACAATCCGGTAGCCTGAGGCAATAACAATAAAAGTAAACATACGGCCAGCTCTGCACTGTCAGATATGGCAACCAGTGAGGTAGCACGCACACTGAACAAAGCACAGACTGGAATCACGTTTTAGACTACTGAAACACATGCAGGCTATTGGACAGCTAGAGTCTGCACACACATCAAACACATGCTGGCTATTGGACAACTAGAGTCTGCACATACATCAAACACATGCTGGCTATTGGACAACTAGAGTCTGCACACACATCAAACACATGCTGGCTATTGGACAACTAGAGTCTGCACATACATCAAACACATGCTGGCTATTGGACAACTAGAGTCTGCACATACATCAAACACATGCTGGCTATTGGACAGCTAGAGTCTGCACATACATCAAACACATGCTGGCTATTGGACAACTAGAGTCTGCACATACATCAAACACATGCTGGCTATTGGACAGCTAGAGTCTGCACATACATCAAACACATGCTGGCTATTGGACAGCTAGAGTCTGCACATACATCAAACACATGCTGGCTATTGGACAGCTAGAGTCTGCACATACATCAAACACATGCTGGCTATTGGACAACTAGAGTCTGCACATACATCAAACACATGCAGGCTATTGGACAACTAGAGTCTGCACATACATCAAACACATGCAGGCTATTGGACAACTAGAGTCTGCACATACATCAAACACATGCAGGCTATTGGACAGCTAGAATCTGCACACACATCAAACACATGCCGGCTATTGGACAGCTAGAGTCTGCACATACATCAAACACATGCAGGCTATTGGACAACTAGAGTCTGCACATACATCAAACACATGCAGGCTATTGGACAACTAGAGTCTGCACACACATCAAACACATGCTGGCTATTGGACAGCTAGAATCTGCACACACATCAAACACATGCAGGCTATTGGACAACTAGAGTCTGCACATACATCAAACACATGCAGGCTATTGGACAACTAGAGTCTGCACACACATCAAACACATGTTGGCTATTGGACAACTAGAGTCTGCACACACATCAAACACATGCAGGCTATTGGACAACTAGAGTCTGCACATACATCAAACACATGCAGGCTATTGGACAACTAGAGTCTGCACACACATCAAACACATGCAGGCTATTGGACAGCTAGAGTCTGCACACACATCAAACACATGCAGGCTATTGGACAGCTAGAGTCTGCACATACATCAATTACACTGTGATATGAAGCCTTAACTTTCACAAGTTCCATACATACACACCCTGTTTAGACAGTGACTTCCTGAGCATGGGTGTGACCATCTCTCGTGGCTCTGCAACACCACTCCTCACTGCTTCCTCTTCCTCCTCCCTCCTCTTTTTGGCCGACTTCATCTTTCCCATCATGGAGCCAATATCCTCCACATCCACTAAACCCTCTGACGAGGGGGAGTGGCCTTCACTCACAACCCCACCTCCACTCTTACCATCCTCTTCTTCCTCTTCGTCACTTGACGTCTCGTACAAAATCTGACAAAAGAAGAAAAAGACAAAAGAAGAAAAAGACAATAAACTAACCTTACCATACTCAAACATGATATAACCATACTTCACCCAACCTAACAACTGCATACATACATGAATTGTCAAAATTACACACATCCACTGATTTTCACTCAATTTCTTGTAAAAACAGCTGAAATTTTTATCTATCACTTGAATATGTCGCTAAGATATGGAAGAAAAGAACAGGAGAGTGGCAGAGAACATGCTTACAAACATATAAACAAGACACACCTACATACCTCCTGGTTATCATGTGATGCAGACACTCCCCCACATGTTTGCTGACTGCCACTCCCTCCTCTATCAGCACAAGCCCCAGTGTCACCACCACAAGCACACCTCTCACTGCCCAGAGGTTTCTTTCCTAAGAGAGCTGGGAACACTTCTCTTCTAAACCCTTTACTCCAAGACAAGAAGTCCTCCTCTATACCTAAACAAGATAACCACTAATGAAGTTATTCTTATCAACAATCTCTTCCCTTCCTATGTACCTCCACTTTTACTTTCGGACACGTTCTGGTCTCCTAAACCCAGCGGATAAACGGGAGTTGCCGACAACTTGCTTAACCAGTCAAACAGGTTCTTAGCCGTGGTGTTGTAGTTGTCTCCATAAAGGGAATCCCCCAACCCAAACACGGCAAACTTGAGATTGGAGAGAAGAGACTTGTGCACTCTGAAGTCGTCCACTGCCTCCCGCAACCACTGGCAGAACCACTGGGCGGAGTCTGGAGGAGCCCCATCAGTGTACGTCGACACTATAAATACTGTCACACAATCTGAGACCTATATATAAGGTTAGAATGACAACATTTAATGCATGACAGGAATTTCCTCTCATTCCTTTAATCATTGTCTGAGTCATCTAGCCTCTGCACTACATCTACTTTTACTTGTTTGAGAAAGTATAGCATAAATAAAGTATAAAATAAATACAATATATTATTACTAGCAAGTACCCCGCCACACAGTGGCGCTTGACCTATTGCAAAGTAAGAATGCAGTAGCATAAGTTATCTTGCTCATTTAATCATTCTCTACCATTGGTTAAGGTTACATAAGTTTCCCTCTCCTACTCTCTTTTATCTGAACAATCTCAGCTTTTCTTATCTTCCACCTTTCTTCAGCCCTTTCTACCTCTCTTGCTTCTGAATCTCTCTGTCCTAATATCATGATAGTGGACTTTGTGAAAGTGTTGCCTTCTTTTTCATACATTTGCTTTCCTTTTTGAAACCGAAGCAGCCTTCACTATTGATTCCACCTGCATTTTAGTTACAATTAGCTAATATCGCGCCTTTTTCCCCTTCTCTTCCGTTCCTTTTAAACCTACGCTGCCTTACCTCGCCGATTCCAGCAACTTTTTATAGTTAATCGCTTTTTGCCTTCTCTTTCGTACTCTTGCCTTTTCTTACTTTCGCCTTCCTTTTGAAACATACGCCGCCTTCCCTCATCTACTATTACAACTGCTTTTTAGTTAATATTAATCACTTTCTACTGAATGTGGCGACGCTTTACCAAACGGTTTGAGCTCATGAATTATTTATGAATACACACACCGTCAGTTGTCATCGTCGTCGTTACTGACACACAAGTGCATTATTATATAGATGAGTTGTTTTTTCTTAGCTTTCGTTCAATGTGATTCTGCACTGTACAGATACAGCTAACTATACAAGGGGATATATTGAGAAATTCTGGTCATGTATAAATAATCTTGAATATTTTCAACCCCATAAGGAACCTGAAAAAAAAAACTCTCACGTAATCAGTAAGTGTATCCTCAGGATCACAATCCTTCAAGTTTGCCATGGTAACCTGAATCCCAGCTGTCCGGGCCTGATTGACAAGATTACTGGCAAACTTTTGACTGACTCCAGTCTGGGTACCATATAGAACTCTGAGCTTGAAAATGCGAGCTTCTTTCTTCTTGACATCCTCTACTCCATTTGTAGGCTTGGACTAAACAAAAGAAAGTTATCCAGCTGCAGTTCTTCACTATTGACCACACTTTACCTGTTCAGAGGCAGAACTGCTAGTCCTTCTAAAAAAATAGACTGTACACGCGGCAATAACAATAGTCGTAGCAAAGAAGACAAATGGATTGTTCCAAAGGAATGAAAATATCAGGGAGTCCATGTTACACGTGTCCAATATTTATATAACAACGGAAATCCCCACCTGATGTAACAAATGAATTTTGACTAAAATATCCTGCGTACACGTCAGTATTCGTTTGGTAAGTCGTCGTCGTCGTTGTCGTCGTTTTAAACATTTTGAGTCTAAAAAGTTTTATGTTTTGTCGTTAGACGTACCGAGCAGCCATATGGGTACTGAGGAAAGCGGAGAAGAAGGCGCAGCAGCTTATGTTGGTGTTCTAGATGTGGTTGTCGTAGTTAGCGTGGTGGTAGCTGTGGTGGTCATTGCAAGAAGGGTTTGGAAGAAGAGACAGCAAGAAAAGGACAACCTCAGGAACTTCATGGTTGTTCCCAAGTGAGCAGAGCCTTCCGTGTGCTAGGTTCCAACACATTGTATTATACACTCTTGTTGCAGTGTCCTATGACAAGTCTTAGTGACTATATCTGCATGATTTGACATGCACAACGTGTATTGATTTAGTGTGGGTCGTCCAGTGCAGAATGCTGCGGGAAGTTTGGGAGGAAACTTCTTATCAAAAATGAAGGCTCGAGTGAGTACATTTTCACTGGGTTAGTGTGTGCATGTGCAATTTAACTGGTCAGTGTAGAGGGTGGGTGGTACATTTGTTACATGAAAACTTAGAATAATAAATTCCATTAGGAAACCAATGAAGAGTACTAACAATATTAATGAGATAACATCAACTGCAATTATAGAGAACTTCCTAACTTATTCTCTACCAGGACAACCAGTGCTATGATTCAACCCTCCAGTGTCCTAGTAACACTGACTGGTGAATGAAGGACAGCTAGTGGGCAAGTGTCATGAAATTTGTGGTTTTCAACGTGGTCTGATGCCTTGTCCTCTAGCAATCCTAATCAACTTGGAAGGGTTATTATATAATAGCTTATACCCATTAGTGCATCCGTGATGAATTCTTCTTGTGTGTTGTGACTTCTATCTCACAGAACAAGAAGGTGGTCATCTTCTACGGCTCTCAGACAGGAACTGCTGAGGAATTTGCCGAGCGACTAGCCAAGGAAGCCACCAGGCATGGCCTGTCTGGAATGACCTTTGATCCCGAGGAAGTGTCAGACTGGGATGACCTGGCGTCCCTAAAGGAGATTGAGAACAGTCTCGCTGTGTTCTGTGTGGCCACGTACGGTGAAGGTGACCCGACGGACAACGCCCAGGACTTGCACAGCTGGCTGGAAACTGGATCTGCTGACCTTACCGGAGTGAAGTACGAGTCTTCTATGCACACACACACACACACATGCACACATATACACACACAACACACGCATGCACATACACACACAACACATACACATGCATGCTATAATAGGGCCAGTACATCATTTGAACAGTATGGTCTTATGTTCCCAGGATAACTCCCCTCCAGCATGTAATTGCAACCAACTGCTTCTGACCCTCCTTCTTTTGTTTATACCAGGGTATGATTAGTTTCTATCACTTATCCATTGCTAAGAAAATGTATTAAAGTAAACAGGATAAGGAAATCTTTTCCCATATCACCTATGTTCAGTTATCACTTTGGGTTATTACGTCCCCCTAGGTTATACCAGTGTTTATTGCCCTAGAAACTCATTATTATGGTATTTACACATGAGCAGTACATAATATATTTATAATAAAATTATTATTTGTTTGATTGGCCGTGTTTACACTCGTGCCTGCAGTACTCGTGTAAGTACTGAGTCAACAGACTTGTGATATTCTTCTGTATCAAATGAATAATTGGCGAGTGAGCGAAGCGAGTGAGACACTATCAGGGGTAACTCAATTGAAATCGGAGATATTTGTTTATATATATGTGGGGACGTGCATATGTCATTTGTACTTTGACCGTCGCATATTTTTGTGTTAGCTCGGTGTTTGACCCTGTCCCAAACTTCACTAAACCAAATCCTCTGGTTTAGCGATCATTACCCGTATCACCCTAGAAATTGAATTGTTTACCGCTTTGATTTTTTTTCCGGTGCAGTTTTTCTATGTGAGTTAGTGGCAATGGTAAGTCAATGCGCTGTTTGTCATAGCTATAAGCCCTACACAACAGTATTTACTTGAAAATTCATTGACCACTAGACTAACCACGAAGGTAAGTCTTGTGTAGGTATGTCCGGTTGTGTGAAAGTATTGTGCGTTACAGCTACTATTATGAATACCACAAAGAAAACATTACTTGTTTTTTTTTTTGTTGTTGTTGTTGTTTTTTTCAATTCAAACAGTTGTGGGGAGTGGTTACTATGGCTGGCATTGAATCCCCTTTTCCGTATATGCATAATTTAAAAACTCACCGTTTTCTAAGTGCCGCTTGTTGGTTGTCAAGGGCCACTGGTAGTCAGAATGGCTTCTAAAGAAGCTACCAATACTCGGGCGAAGCTAAGATAAGTAGTAATTCCATATTTGTTAACTAAAGTAACTCTGGCCTTTTTTTTTTTCTTTGTAACTGAGAGCTTGTTCAAGAGTTACTGGTAATAAAAGTAGTCAGAATGGCTTAAATTTGATATTACAGACTTATCACTACTCAGGATATTAAGGTAAGAAAGCATTTCTGTGTATATTTGCTGTAATTAATGTTTAACTACTAAGAATCCATTATTGTCATCATTATAAAAAAAGCAGGCAAAATTCATCATATAACCATAATATTGTAATTTTAAGCAAGATAACAAGAGGCTTGCTCGCCATTTGTGCTCAAGCACATCACTAGTATACAAGTTGAAGATGCTATTAGAGGAAACTAACCTCTTAAACTCACACTTTCTTTCCTTCTCTCTGCAGTTATACGGTATTTGCCCTCGGCAACAAGACCTATGAGAAGTACAACTCCATGGGGAGGTTTGTGGACAAGAAATTGAAAGAGATGAAGGCAACGCGCGTCTACGACAGAGGGGAGGGAGACGACGATGGCAAGTGAGGGAATTACACACGCACACGTACACACACACACACTCTCAAATGTTTATGTATGTGTGTTTTTCACCAAATATCTAATGGGAGATATGATGTGTCTGTACCTAATCTGTGTGTGTGTGTGTGTGTGTGTCAGTATTGAGGAAGACTTTGTGACATGGAAGGAGAACTTGTGGTCAATGGTCTGTCAGAAGTTTGGCATTGACAGTAGCCAGGATTCGGGAATTACCCGGGAATATCAGCTCACTGTGCATGAAGATCTTCCTCCAGAGAAGGTGTTTGTTGGAGAGCCACACAGACTGGGCACTTACTCAGACCAGAAGGCGTAAGTGTTGGGGATCAATTAGCATCGTCTCTTAACACGTTTTCGTTATTACTGGCAACACTTTACCAAAGTCCCTGAAATGCTTGATGGCTGCAATTATTTGCAAGCATATGACCACCATTGTCATAAAGAACGGCCTGCAGGCATTTTCCTAGCATCCACCCATTAAAGTGACTGAAGACATAGAGACATTTAAACCCTATGGTCCGTGGCCCCTCAGTGGACAGCTTCCCTATCTAAACAAAGGCGAGCTGATGATCCTTTACCAATCCGGCTCAGCTCGTGAATACGCACACCATCGTCATTGGTCGTCGTCGTTACTGACACACAAGTGTATTATTATATTGATTAGCCCCATTAACAATGTAAAGGAAGATTGAAACAGTTGTGTCTTGGTCGTAGGATAAGATAGGAGATGAATCACACCAAATTTTCTAATTGAGGCTAGTGACACCTTTTTCTTCTTTTCTTGTCGAGTAATTGCAGACACCCTTTCCCCTAAAGGTATTACTCCCAGTTCTTTTCAACAGGGAGCCTCTCAGAAGGAATTGACCCACTTACCTGAGTGTTTGGTGTCTTTATCTCCATACAGTCCCTTCTCTTCCAAGAACCCTTACTTGGCTCCAGTGAGCATGATCAGAGAGCTGCACAAGGGAGGAGATCGCTCGTGCATGCACATAGAGATGGACATCACTGGCAGCAAGCTGAGCTACTTGACGGGAGACCACGTGGCCATCTTCCCTATCAACAACTCCCAGCTAGTGGACAGGATCGGGGAGCTGCTACAGACTGACCTGGACACTGTCATCTCACTGACCAATGTGGATGGTGAGTGGGGAATGGGGGGAAGGGGAGGGGGAGGGAGGATGATTTAGTGCTGCTACAGACAGACCTAGACACTGTCATCACTCTGACTAATGTGGGTGGATGGTGAGGGGTAGAAAGAAGGAGGGGCTTAGTGTTGTGAGGACAGCCTGTTGGTTATTCGTGAGAAGTGAATGATAGTTCTGTCACTCGTTTGTGTTGACTGGTGGTGGCTAGGGTTAGCAGTGCTGTGTTGACTGGTGGTAGGCTAGGGTTAGCAGTGCTGTGTTGACTGGTGGTAGGCTAGGGTTAGCAGTGCTGTGTTGTGCACTCACAGTGCTTGTAATGATCATGGAAACTACTCCACTTTACCTTTTACCTAGGACACACATTAGCCAACTTAGTAGCATTTTTAGAATTGATGATTCTTTACCAATCACTCTACCTGGGACACACTTGGTAGTGTTTTTAGAATTGCTGATCTCTTACCAATAACTAACACTAATACTGCATGAAATCTGTCATCTTGTTTACAAGTTTCTTCGCGCCTAATCGAGCCATGTCAAGCACGTGTTATGCACCCACAATTAATGATTTTGAAAACACTATTTTTGTCAATTTCCAGAGCAAGCGTCCAAGAAGCATCCTTTCCCTAGCCCCACTACTTACCGTAATGCTCTTTCCCATTACGTGGACATCACCAGCTGCCCTCGCACTAACGTCCTCCGTGAGCTGGCGGAACACGCCACAGATCCCAAACACAAAGACTTTCTGCTGGACATTACATCTGCCACTGATGAGGGCAAGGTGGGGTGTGTGTGTGTGTGTGTGTGTGTGTGTGTGTGTGTGTGTGTGTATGTGTGTTTGATTATGTGTGCATGTGAATTAGGTTAGAATTAAAGGAGTCAGTTTAGTTGGACTAGTTGAATCTTCATGTGTATGTGTGTGTGTGTGTGTGTGTGTTCGTGGTGTATGTGTATGTGTGTTTTTGTGTCTGAATGACTCTTATGCTGTATAAAGAATGACAGCAAGTATATTTCTATTTCTCAGCTATTCTTAAAATTATTGTTATGTTAAATGAACATAATGATCAATAGTTTTGAACTTGTCACAGTATGGAGTAAACTGATTAATTACAGCTCCTGAAGCCTTCATCAGTGGTGTGTGTGTGTGTGTGTGTGTGTAGCGTCGCTATAGTGAGTGGATTATTCAGGCTAAACGGACGATTGTGCATGTTCTGGAGGACTTGCCATCCTTCAAGCCGCCATTGGACCATCTACTGGAGCTCCTCCCACGCCTGCAGGCTAGATATTATTCCATATCCTCTTCTAACAAGGTAAAGGGTGTCAAAATCCAGTTGATACCACTTTTTCTGAGCATGCTTGTGATGTCAAGCAGTTATCAGTTGATTGGCTAATTGAGAGATTCCCCACTTGCCTGAGTTGGTGCTAAAATTTTATAGCAAGTTCTGTCTTGAATTCCCCAAGATTGTCTGGTAGTGCTAATTTCTGTTGCACATGATCAAGCATGTGTGTGTGTGTGTGTGTGTGCATGCATGTATGTATGTGTGTGTGTGCTAGGCACTGTGTAGAGTTGTGGAGTATCATTGACTGAGGTTAGTAAGTAGTCAATGATTCATACCACACACAGGCGGAAGACTGGCACCGAGTACTCACTAGTAGGAGACCACGCTAAACCTATAGACTGTTCACGAGACGAGGAGCGGGATCTTAGAGTTTCCTCCCTCCCACCCTACAGTTCCAGTGGGAGGGCCGTGGCTGGCTACTTGCTGTTGCTAGTACTAGACAGACCAACATCTAGCTACAGCTAATGGCAACACACACACACACACACACACACACACACACACATTGAACCTTGAACCTTGAAGTCACCCACAGAAGCTCTTCTGTGATAACGGAGCCCTAGGGAACCCTGGGCAACTAACTAGATTCTTGTGTTGGTGAGATCACCAGGTCTTCTAAGTGATCTTCCACAATGACAAATAACATGTGTGTCTTGGGTCTGGTGATTGGCAGCACAGGTACTGGTGGCTCTACGTGTGGCTATGGTTTCAACTCCTTCCTTGCATGTCCTACGCCACTGCTGTCTGTCCTGACACCACTGGTACCATCTCCTCTCCATGCCAATGGCCTGCAGATCATGTGACACCAGATCTCTCCACCTCTTCTTGGTCCCATGGCATGGCCTTTTCTTCCTCAACTCTCCGAAAAGCAACATCTTTGGCAGCCTATCTGCACTCATCCTGCCCACGTGACCTAGCCATTGCAACCTCCTGTCTGTAATGATGTCAAGAATAGACAGCCCCATCCTAAACCTTCCTGATAGAGTCTTTGATGTCAGTCTCTCTGTCCACTGCTGGTATCTGGTTACACCCAGGATGGTCCTCACACACCGGTTATGGAAGGAAGTCAGGCACCTCATGTGTCTAGCCTTCAAAGTCCAAGTATCCACCCCATACAGCAGTACTGCTAAAACTGTAGCTCTATACACAGCTCTCTTAGTTGGTATTGAGAGTGTGGGGTTGTTAAACACAGCAGTTCTCAAGCAACCAAAGACTCTACAAGCTTTAGTGATCCTGTTCTTCACGTCAATCATCACATCTCCACTGTTAGACAGGACCGAGTCAAGATAGGTAAAATCCTCCACCAACTCAATTTCTCCACCTTCCACCAACAATGGAGCAACATCCTCATCCGTTATTCACCTACTGCCATGCCCTTAGTCTTTGAGATACTCACAGTCAGACCCCACTTACCAGCTTCTTCCACAAACTTCTTTGCCAAAGATTCCAGACAGGTCCTGTTGCTGGCGTAAAGCACCACATCATCTGCAAATTGCAATTCAGAAACTCTCACTAAATTCAGCCTTGATTTAGCCGTCCTATCCCCGACTAGCTTTCTGCCATGACGAAAAAGTACATCTATGCCAGCTTCCATGCAGTGATTCCTCCAGCTAGTAACTACAGCACTGAAATAAATGTTGAAAAGAGTGGGAGCCAGAGTGCATCCTTGCCGTAACCCATTCTTAACTTCAAAACTACCGGACAAGGAAGAACCAACTCTGACATCTGCCTGTACATACATGTATGTATGTCTTGGTGTAAGGATCTCACAACACTTAGCATTCTGGGTGGTACGCCACATTTCTCCAGCACTTGCCACAAAGCTTCCCTTGGCACAAAGTCATAAGCCTGGACATCTCTGCAACACATGCGGTGTCCTGCTCTCATTACTACTAAATCAATCACGTGAGACACCTTCGTTCTAGGATGCATCCAAGTTGGACCCGTTTCTTCTCAAACCATGTGTTCATCACAGTTAGTTGATTTAGAACACACACCTGCATGAGCTGTTCTCCTGCCTCATTCCTTTCATCTAGACCATGCTTCACTAACACACCTCTCCATTCCTCCTCGTTAGGCTTCAGCATACCCACCCTAGCATTGAAGTCACCTAGCAATACTAAGACATCATCCTTTGGAACTCTATCTAGTGTGTCCTGTAACTCGCTACTGAATTTCTCTTTCACTCTTGGGGGAGCCCTTGCTGTGGGAGCATACACACACACAATGGTCACGAATGAAGTTGACTTCTCTCTGAATCCGCCGGCTCTTCTCTGTCTTCTTCCTATCCACTTTAATCTGGCAATCCTAGAACTCACTGCTTTGCCTGCCTGCCTCCATGCTGTAGTGGCCCTCTTATAAGTAGTATCCCTACTCCCTCATTCCTCATAGCCACATCATCTGAAGGTGGAAGTGGTCTCCCAGAGTGCAGAAAAGTGTAACCATTTGCCCTGGCCACACATCCTTCCCAAACCATTTACTCTCCTGGATGCCAGCCACAGACACACCATAACGCTCAAGCTCCTTGACCAGCAGATCTAACTTTCTGTCCACAGATTCAGAATGTCCACATGCAGCATACCTTTTTCTACACACACGCAAACCACCTGAACCCTCCACCAATGACCTCACATTCCATGTACCCACCACCAAATTTCTCCTGCTACACTTCGTCATATTAGTTAGTGTCTCGTGCATTAAAGATAGAACCTATCTTGGGGTGCAAGTGCCAAGACAAGTGAAACTGCCATCAGTATCTGGTCTACACCACACGATACAAATAGCAGTGAGTAGATTTAGTCGTTACTAATGACGTTGCCCGCCCCACTACCACACAGAGGTACTACTCATAGAGGGTTCACACACACACACACACACACACACACATCTGTATAACTGTGTTGGTACGTCTCAAACAACGTGCAACTGTCAAGCACATCTGCCACTAAACCGCACGGCAAACCTCACGGCACTAAGTGGTTCAAGAATATTAGATTACAAGATTGCAAATGACAAGGAAGTGAAGTTCCTCGTGTAGTGAACAGAGGTTTACACACAACCAGCACACATTGTTAGGAGGAGATAATCAGACATACACACCTCTTCCTCCCGGTTCATTTTCAACCACAACCCATTCACCGGCAGTAACTGTTTGTAAATTAAAATGTGCCACGGAGGAGTTGTTTCTTTTTGTTTCAATTCATTAAGAAATGGTATTTCTGAAGTAGCAAAAGAGAACAACAAGAGGCTTCTGGGAGAAAATACATTTACAGGAACCAATTTTAATAGCCTAATGCATTTAAGATATCTTAAATGAGTAGGTGTGTGTGCAGCTCTAGTGGTAAGGGAGTTGAAGTAAAAGTATATTTAACTGGCACAGGTTTTGTTTCATAAATCAGGAGAGTTGTTGGTGACATCCTTCAGTAATTCAGCAACATTCAGTAAATCCCGCCATTGATCCCATCCATTCTTTTGAGCATCTCTACATCTTGAGTGCTCCTCGTAGTATGCGTGTGTTTAAACACTGTCTGTGTTCTGGTGCTGTGAGGATGGTGGAATTGGAGCAGACTCTGTTGTACATGATGTGCTAACTGAATGTGCCGTGCTATCATTAAAATGTTCCACTGTATCACCACATGTCACACATGTCACACCACTTGTCTTGCCATGTGTTAGTCTCGTGTCTGTTGAAGTAGTGATATCTGTTAGTGATGGGGGGGTACATGCAGTGAGACCAGTGAGTGGATGTGTCAGTGGCACGAGCAGTAGGCATGCTGTCCATGGCGCTGGCATTCTGGAACTTCTTGTGGCTGTTTGATGTCACGCCCTGAGGGAATGGGTGTGTTGTGTGTTTGATTTGTCATAAAATTTTATAAGAGTTTTGAGATGCTTGACCATAAGTTTAAAGTACATGTCGTGTGTTCTGTTTCTTGCACTTTCTGGATCACTTGTTCATTTCCTCATTTCTCTTGAAAACTGTAGCCATACAAATTGTTGATAGTCGTAGCTTCCAGTCATGCCCTTCATATTGTTCAAGTTATTTACCCAGCCCTGCTCCCCCTCCCTCTCCCCTGGAGTGGTTGTTTTCTTTGTATAACTGTTAGCGTCTCATTCAGTGAAGTTCATCAAACTAAACTCAGCTTGGTTCGTGTTTGAGATTAACATTTGCAGTTCGAGTAGAAACACTGTATGAAAGTGTTCAAGTTACTTGTGTGCACAATGTCTGTCAAAGTTGGTTCTGTCTATGGCACTGTGTTCATTTGTGATGGCATTATCTGGTGTAACTAAACCATCAACCCCCCGCCCCGCCCCCTTCCAATTGCGCACATCTTCCAGTCCACTGTCATGTGATGTAATATATATATGGAGTGCAATGTATTGACTAGATGTGATGTGGTGTGATGTGTTGATTCACTGCAGATGTACCCAACATCTATCCACATCACTGCAGTGTTGGTGGAGTATAGCACCTCTACTGGGCGGACCAACATGGGCGTGGCTACCTCCTGGTTGAATACTCTGCAGAAGGAACTGGAAGCCTCAGGTAACAGAACCGTGATAGAGTGCATTGGTACTTGTAGGGGTCCTTCTGATCATGGCTTCAAGTGAGAGTTCTGTGAGAAAAGAAGAGAAGGGTATTAGGGTATTAAATTTCATTGTTTGTTTTTTCTTTCCTAATTCATGGAAGGCGGAGGATTGGAGGTTGGAGGGAGACATGCTAAGTTTAGGTATGGCGTAGCTTATATTTTTGAAGGAAAGTTAGAATCATGTAACTGAAGAGTATTACCGCCGCCCATCTATGGACTACTGAAGGCTGTCAGGATTTGGGAAGTTCTGATACTGTCTTTGTAAAGATTTGGACGAAAGCCACACTTGTAACTGTAGAATATCATTCATTCATTAATTTATTTGGTGTGGTGTGTGTGTACGTGTGTGTCAGGTTCTATGGAACATAGGCTGAGAAGGAAGGCTTGTCTCTCTGTGAAGTATTCTGTGTGTGTGTGTGTGTGTGTGTGTGAAGTATTCTGTGTGTGTGTGTGTGTGTGTGTGTGTGTGAAGTATTCTGTGTGTGTGTGTGTGTGTGTGTGTGTGTGTGTGTTTGTTACAGTGTCAACATTGGTTGGTGTGCATATGTTCATGTACAGACTGTAGGTAGTACTTTAGTACATGACGTTCTGTTCTCTTTCCTTTGTTGGTATTCAGTCGCTGGTTGTCTGTTGCTATGACACTCAATGCACACCCAAGCTCTAGTTATATATGAGTTGGTTCCAAAGCAATTTTGATTCTGTATAACATTCCCAGTCTAAAGTTTTATTTCTAGTTTAGTTTTGTGTTCCTAATTCAATGTATTTCATAACACATGTGAATTTCAAATTCAATATCCTTGACCAGTGCCTTTTCTTATTTTATGTTTTAGATTCCAGATCCATCCACATTCCAATCTTTGTTCGTCACTCCAGTCTCCGCCTCCCATACCATTCCTCTCGTCCCGTCATCATGGTGGGTCCTGGAACTGGACTGGCTCCATTTAGGGCCTTCATCCAAAACAGAAAGCACTCCAAGGATGCCAGTAAGGCAGTGTTAGCTGAACAGGTAGTGGATGAAATTTTGAGCAGGGCTAATATAATGGGACTTTGAAGAAGTTGAGGGAATTTGACTATTACTATTACTATCATTATCATTAGAGAAGGAGATAGGGCCCACTGTGCTGTTCTTTGGCTGTCGCAAGAAGAGTGAAGATTACATTTACGAGGAGGAGCTAGAAGGCTACAAGACTGAGGGAGTACTGTCTGGACTGCATCTTGCATTCTCCAGGGACCAGCAGCAAAAAGTGTACGTTCAGCACCTTCTCCAGGAGCAAGGCAAAGAAATATATCAACTGCTTGAAAAGCAAGGCTTCTTCTACGTGTGTGGGTAAGTCTGTCTTCCTCTCAGCAGTTGATTACAGACGGACTCCTTATTTTCCTGAGTTAGTGTCAATTATTGACATTCTACATGTAGGGCATGTATTTGTAGGAGGAAGTGTCTTCACCCATTGAGACACATGTGTGTGTTTTTATCACGTGCTTTTGCATGCATGTATTTGTTTGTTTTGAGTTTAGGTCGTGTGCAGTGTGTAAGCTAGCAGGTTCTTGTCAAAATTATTTTCGTATTTTTTTGGGTTCCTCGTGTCAACCGTTGAGAAAACGGTAGTGTGAAGAAAGAATTCAATAGGTAAATTATTAGTCGTGTACACTTGGCATGTTTTGGAAGCTGTGGTAGTCATGTATAGCTGTCGTCTGAATGACAGCAAGATGTTGGGTGAGAGTACCTATCGACAGGGTTGTCAATAGTGACTCGTCATTGCCCAGCTGAATGCTATGTGTGTGTGTGACGTGAAAGGCTCATGACTTCATGCTCTTGGTGATTTATTTGTGCCTGCAGTAATTGTGTTTCGGGTGATAGCCAATTAGTCACAAGATGTGGCTTCAGCTTATGCAGATTTGAACATGAGTGTTGTCAGTAAGAATTTTGGTGCTATTTTTCCCCCCAGTGCCTGATTCCATATCTCACATATTTTCCCAGGGATTCTCCCTCACATTCTCGCAATCAACAGATATGCACCTTCTTCATTCCCTTTATTCTCCTCACTCCAACATTTATTATCTCCCCTTGTGTTGTTCAGAGATGCTCGTAGCATGGCCAGGGATGTGCTGAACACTCTGGTTAATGTAGTGGAGATGCATGGAGCTATGAGCAATGACGATGCTGTGAACTACGTCAAGAAGTTGCAAAAGTGTAACCGATACTTGCAGGACGTCTGGAGCTGATCACACTTTAGACTCGCCTTACATTTAATAAAAAATTCTTAGCATTTGTATTATTTATAATAATTATAGTGTGCAAATAAATAGTTTTAATGACAAACATGAAATAAAACTGGGTGAAACTGAATTAGTGATGATGTGGTGATTATAAGTAATCTTCCCGGCAACTTCCTGAATGCAATCTATACTTAATCATCATAAATAGAGTCTTGTAGTGTACTATTGATCCTACAATAACACACAAGTGAAACATCTGGTGACTGCTTGCCCACACATCAAATTTCCCCGGCCAAAACCTCTCGGGTATGCGGAAAGCATACAGGGCACCGCCTCCAATGTATGTAGCAGCCATCAGGACGATGCCCCACATGGAATGAGCTATATCAGCATTGCCGTAACCTTCTCGAAAATAAATGTGAAAAAATGGGATGGCGCCGTACAGGCCGAATGTAGAAAAGACGACAAAGCGGGCCATCCTGTATGGAGGCGTGTTGAACTTCTTTCTGAGAATGATGGTTGTGCAAGTCATGCAAAGTAACAAGAGGACAGAGATGTGTGCCCACTTGGCCAGCTCCGTACAGTAGAACCCGTAGTAGTAGGCTGGTACGCTAGAACTCGTGATAAGGAAGGCTATCCCAGCGTAGTCCAGTCGACTGAAGAACAGACTTACGCTGTGAGAGTGACTTTGGAAGATGTGAAACAGAGTTGAACACAAGAAGCACACCATGGTCCCAATGAAAAATAAGAAAAGCATGAGCTGCTCTAACCAAGGGAGATTGTAGATAGAGATACCCTCAAACATCCCTGTCAATTCACCAGAAATAATACCCCCAAATAACAGGAATCCTACGAGGTGAGTCCAAATGTTCAAGGTTTCGTTGTGGAGTCGGAAAATACTGGCGAAGCATCCGTAAAAGGAGAGAACGAGCGGGCGATAGCTTCCTACTATGTATTCGTTACTCCTCCGCCATTCTGGAAGCTCGCTGAATTCAATTCTTTCCCAGTCCCAGAGCGAACTTAAACTCAGTTGGCTTACGCCATTACGGGGAGATAATTGGTCCTGAGAACTTGAACAAGATACAAGTGATGACAGTTTCGGGATATCTTTGCCAAGCAATTGTGGCGCGGACACGACTCTACGGCGAAGTAGGCCCGGACTGGAGCTACGCCTCAAAGTCGTCCCGTTCTCCATAGCTAGCAAGTTCCGAGAGAACTTTGTCTCCCTCGCTTTTTCTTACGTCGGTTGACCAGGATGTGACGCAATTCGTTTGCTGAATCGGCAGGTGATTGATGACATAATTAAAATTAGGCGCGGCGCGAATATAAACATGAAGTCCCTTTACCTGTTTATCGCTAAGAAGTCGGACCAGTTCTGAACCAATAATAAAGATCAATAGGATTAAATAGTAATAATACAGTTTCCAACATCCAGCCGGTATTTGATCATCTTCAAAAGTGAATCATAGTGGACTAAAGCTGCAGTGAAGACACACACATGAAAGAGCTGATGGCTGCTAGCCCAGATGTCAAATTTTCCAGGCCAAAACCTCTCTGGAATTCGTGAAGCATACAGTGCTCCTCCGCCAATGTACAGAACAGCCATTGTGACTATCCCCCACAGTGCATATGCATTGGATGCCTGTACATACCCTTCTCTTAGGAAAATATGGATAAATGGAACTGCTCCGTAGAGGCCAAAAGTGACAAACACGGTGAAGCGAAAGACTCGGTACGGGGGAGTGTTGAATTTACTCCTGAGACTTATTGCAGTGCATACCACACAGAGCACTAATATGACAGATATATGGACAAACTGGGCCAACTTTGCACAGTAAAAGCCATAGTAGTAAGCTGGGACACTGGAACCAGTGATCAACAAAGATATGCCCGAGTAATCTAGTCTGCTAAAGAGAGAGCTGACTTTCTTGGAGTGATTGTGGAGAACATGAAACAATGTGGAGCAAAGAAGACAGATGATGGCTCCTGCAAAGAACATGGACAGCATTGCCTGCTCAAACCAAGGGAGGTCATCGATTCTGACATCTTCAAACATTCCAGTAATGTAGTCCCCAAATGTGTACACACCAGCTACAAGGATTGCAAAAAAAAGAAAGCCAACGAAATGTGTCCAAATGTTCCAAGTTTCATTGTGTAGCCTAAACATGCTGATAAAACATCCCTTTACAGAGAACATGGTAGGTCGATAGCTTCCCAGAATGAAATCGTTGTCTTTCTGCCATTCAGGTAGCGCGCTCAAAGGTAAAATTTTCCAGGCCCAGTTAGTAATTCTTTCCAGCTTCATTCTGGTAGGCGAGTCGCAGGATTCCATGGTAGACTCCAGCGGCTCTTTGACAGAAAAAATCCTTTTGTGCGTTGACATGGTTTGAAAGGTGTCCAAGAAAGTTGCACTTCACCCTAAATGCAACTGACTTCCTTATCACAGTCGAATTCTAGATCGACCAGCCTGGAAAAAACGTGCACGACGTGTGGAGTCGAAAAACACGCCACCGGAGAGCTAGGAGCAGCATCAAGGAGGAAGTAATTATGCTCACTCAGCATTTTGAGTTTGGCGACTCGGTGCGGGATACGAGGTGATATATGGTGCGCGGTGGTTAGTGGAAATGGGCGTGGTTTTAAATGCGTCGTCACGTGAATGGAAGACCAAATTTGGTAAAGCGGTGAAGTAAATATTGTAGGTGGAAGTGTTGAGAGAGTGGTGTTTTCTCTCTCGAAGTTTCTCTAACGCACTTCGTTCGGTTAGTCGTATAATCCAGAGATTATGCCGGTAAGTTGATGGTATAGACCCAATAATAGTTACTTCATTATTACTTGTCCTTTTATTCCAGGCTTATCATTCGCAGTACAATGATGAGAGCAATCGCCAGCTAGGCAACATGGCTCTAATGCCTTTGAGAACGCAATTCAAAGGACCAGCCCCAAAATCAAGTAAATACATAAACATCTAAATTGCTTATTCAATCTGTCATAAAGCATATAGTTATTTTTGTTTGGTGAAATAAAATCAACCTACACTATCATATTGAGTGGGGGTTGATTATGACCTTACCTTACTTGCTGTAGATGATGAACAAGACATCATTGATGAAGCACTTTATTACTTTAAAGCCAATGTCTTCTTTAAAAGCTATGAAGTGAAGGTAATTGAGTAGTGTAAAGCAAGACTGTGAATGACCATGAATCTTGTATGTGTGTTACTCCATTAGGGACCAGCAGATAGAGTTATGATTTATCTTACTCTCTACATCAGTGAATGCCTGAAGAAGTTGCAGAGGGTAAGACATTGCAATAAAAAGATTTATTGAGTAAAATATTATCAGTCTCATTGTTCAAGCTCCCTCTCTTTAGATAGTCTCGTGTAGCCAGACCCTTTACCAACCGTAACCGCTACGCGGGGAAGGAAAGGGTCTGGGAACATACAATACAACGACTTGTTCAGCAGCATCCCAAAAAGGGTGCTCCAATTATCACATTCCAACGCTTGTGGTAGCCAATGATGTCACAACCACGTCCGGGTAGCAGGTCTCCTATTCATGCTTGTACGTTTATTGCTTGCCAGGAGTGCTTATAAATCGCCTACAAAAAAAACAACTTCACCAGTTTAATGATGTTGAGAAACGTTTTCACCCTCCCAAATGTGATGTTGACGTCACACAGTATACCGCAAGCTTGCTGGAATGTGATAATTGAGCACCCTTTTTGGGGTGCTGCTGAACAAGTCGTTGTATTGTATGTTCCCAGACCCTTTCCTTCCCCGCGTAGCGGTTACGGTTGGTAAAGGGTCTGGCTACGCGAGACTACTCTTTAGAGGGGTTTAATGGTAATTATTGAGAGTGTATGTAGATGGTGTTTTTGTAAGTACTGTCTGATCTAATGAATAATAATACCTTTTTAGTTTTTAATCATTATTTTAATATTACTAATACTACGACTTTATTATTATTGTCATCAACATCATCGTCGTTATCATTGTTGTAGTGCCCCAGCAAAAATGAAGCTCAAAAGTCCATGGCTACAATGGCTGTGTCTAGCTTTGATCTTCCTGGAGACAGTGGATTTCCTCTCAATTCATTTATGAGTAAACCAGCTAACAGGGGCGAGTCAGGTATGTTGCGTACACATGCCCATGCGAATTTTTGTGGTGAAAGCAAATGTATCGTTTCTATTGTAGACCAAATGCGTCAGTACTTCACTCAACTGAGACAGGAGACTGGTTTGAGACTAACAGAAAAAGTGTTTGGTGACGAAAACAAGCCAAGCAAGGTAAATTAATTTTGTAATAATAGCAAATTTTCTTGTTCTAACAGCCAATATATGTTAATTAAAACTTAACCCGACATTTCGACTTCTTGCTGAAGTCTTCTTCAGGGTTGGTTTTTTTTTAATTAACATAAATTGGCTGTTAGAATGAGAAAATTTCCTATTATAGTTATTTCAGCCTGAGAATGACTGAATAATTAATTTTATTTCTGGTTGTGTTGTAGATTTAGCTATTTTGTATTTTGTCATTGGTTGTATGTGTTTATGTAGTGGTGGTTGTGCTTCACGAAGAGAAGATTCATGGACAAGAGTTTGTCCGGCCCTGGAAAATAAATGTTCATGCTATGATTAAACATTTTTTTAGTATTACATTTAGAGACAAATATTGGTTATATGTTTCAGTGCGTGTGAAAATTGATCATCATTATTTTCAGCTTGTGTTTATAATGAAATTCGTGCATTATCCATGCTATGAATTAAAAAAACAAATTCGTCAATAACGATGCTTTACCTTGTTATAATATTTCAGTTAAGCAAGGCGGCCGGCTGACGTGACTTGCGAGTAAATAGATAATGGTGTAAAATTACGAATGCGGGCGTCGTCTGCGTTACGCGGTAATATAACCGCCCGGATAGCTTTCCAGCGTTGTTTTGTGGTAGTTCTTATCTCCGCTGACTTCATATCCCTACCCTCTCACCCTTCAGTTCTGCAGTAGTGCGCTATTTGCGATCTGGTCCTGACCTGGTAGAAATCTTATCTTAGACGGAAAGATCAGCTGTAACCTGTGGTAAGTCGAATCAATGTAGAGTAAATATCTCTTTTGCACTGGTATTGCTCTACTTCATGGCTTATGGTTAGTGGAACAGGGAGAAAAATGTATATATAGTATTGACATGCAAAGACTAATTTTTTGCATCAAAAAAACAAGCTTGGTTTCATCCAATGTCATAGTATCAGGGTAGTAGTTCTGTCTTAGGGTACTGTATATCTGGGTCTCTACTATGTTTCAGCAACTTGCTGTAGGGCCAGCACACTCTGTGCCAGCACACTCAATGCCAGCTGCCACCAATCCCATGCCTTTACCAATGAATATCTTCAAGCTAATGGTGAATATTATTTCTAATGAGCTTTACCCACCCCACTGCAAAGAAGTCTTCAGACACCTGGACCAATGAATGAAGTCTCATGTATAATAAGCTCCTTGTAGGGTGGGAAAAAGGAATAAATCATTTTTAACCTCCATTTATTGGCCTGGTGCCCTTGCAAGGCAGGTGTATGCCAATTATTATTAATAGTTAATTATTGGCAGAATTATAATTGTTTTTGTTTTTTTATGTTGTTAATGTGCATTGGTGTAAAAACTTAACATTTATTTGCTGTGAGTTAGTAAAGTAGGAATTTAACTGCTACAAGAGGAAGAATATTCATGAAGTGTGTGATACTTGTGGAGTACTCACTTGAGGTGGAAGTTCTTGGTACATGAAATTATTTTGTCTAGCGCTGGCTAATGCCTTTTCCTTCCTAACTCCTACTATTGGTAAAGATAGCCATTAGTGTAGTCCTGCTTCTTGTCCGTGCCAATTGCTGTGATTGACCTGAGGTAGTATGGAGTGTGAGTGTGTGGGATGGAGGATGTTTAGTTGCTGGCATGTACCACCAGTAAGGCTGGGTCAGGAGCATCTGGTGGTGGTTTGGTCTACAGGTGTTTCAGTGCCTGCACTACCTGGTTACAATAGTGTTGGAGGAGTAGAGGGGTGTGAGGTGCGAGCCAAGGAGTCTCACCAATGCTGAATGGAGGTAGTGGTGGTGAAGCTGGAAGAGGAGGAGTAGGAGATGTGGAGGGAGACTAGCAAAAGGGAAGTTTGAGGTGTAGCTTCAAGTGAGGAAACTTTTTTCCACTTCTCTTTCCTTCTCTTTCTCTCCCTCTCTCACTTATGAATGTAAGTGAACAGTGCCTACCTGCAGGAAAGGATGTCAGGGTGTAATCTTTGTTATCGTGGCTGCCCAAAGCATTGTGTAGACCTTATCAGTGACTGTAGTTCTCAGCTTTTTTTTATAGCATTGTGTGTGTGTGTGTGTGTGTAGAATATTTGAACATTGGTATTTTGTACTCTAAGGGGTGCATTCCCTAGTTTGAGTTTGTGTGTGACGGGCCTCTCTGTGTGTGTGACGGGCCTCTCTGTGTGTATGTTTGACCCATGTCATGACCTTGGCATGAGGTGTGAATAACTAATTCCTTTTCCTCACAAATTCTTATGTATATATTCATGTGCTGAAGTGAACAATAACTTATTAAGAACACAGGTTCTTCAGCATCACCGTAGGCTTTCTGTTTTTCTGTTTTGTTGTTCTTCTCCCCCCCCCCCCCTCACAATTTTTTTGGCCTATTTATATGCGAAGTTAGTGTAATATAGAATAGCCTGGTTGTACTATCTGCCTCCTCACCAGCTTTTTTATTGGTCTGGTCAACACTAACTCAGTGAACAGATAACTAGTGCTGATAATGGACTGTCGTTCTGATGGTAATGTGGTTGTCCTATCCTATTTTGCACATGTTTGCAAGTTCTCTTTCTTATCACCTACTGTCAGCACTGATGAGACCAAATAGCTTCTGAATTGGCACTTAACTCACTAACTATCATTTCCGCATCATGTTGCAGTTATGCTGCGATTATTAGGTAATCTAGGCGACTTACCTTCTGTGTCATCTTGAGAATTATCTGATAGTTCCAACATTGAACATAAAAATAAGTGTGTGGGTTTTTTGTTTGTTTGTTTTGCTAAGGCATCCTGAAAATTGTGCTTCTGAGGAAGTTTCTATGGTACATTATCATGGATTCTCCATACTGTTTCCACCTATATGATAACTGTTGGTGCTTGTGTACGCTAGGGACAAACTGAAGAGACTTCATTACAATAGCACAAGTGATTGTCTGTCAGTATTTGTCGAGGTTTCATTAGCATTCTTAGAGCTCAGCCGCTATTTGGTGTACTATTTTCCTTCCAGCAGTAGGCAACTGAATTGTGGGTGGGAGTAAGGAGGGGAATGAATTAGTGGTTCAATTTTGTGATAGGCTAGAAAAGTAAGCACTTCCCCCCCTATCTGTGTATTTGGTTGAGGTGGTCAGCAATTTCCATGACTGATGCAATGATGAGTGTACAATGTCTTTCCTGAATGCTGACCAGTAATCTTTCACCTATTGATCAGCCTGACCTCTGTCTCATTCATGTTTGGGCTTCTCAGAAAAAGAAATAAATACAAGGTGGCCACCAGCTTCTTGTTTAATAAGGTTGGCATAACAGGTAGTGTGAAAATCCTACTAAAGGTGTCCAGTTGTGAACGCGATGTGTCAGTATGTTTGGTTGGTTAGTGTCAGGTATACTGACTGAAAGGTTTGGTCCTGATACGTGGTTCTATTGACTCCAGTGTGTGTGTGTGTGTGTGCTGCATTTGATGCTGGAATAATAGTGTTGTATGTGGTATTATCCTCCTACTCCTCCCATCCAGTGACTGTATTATTTAACCTAGCTAATAGTGTACCTCTCATATCAACCTCTATTATTCATTTGATCTATGTGGAAGACCATCTGTGTTGAAGCTGTAACTGGACATACCAGCCAATAGAGTGATCCCATCGTACTTCACTGGTACTTTAGTCTCTATTGATCGGAACGCTGAGTTGTAGTGGCAAACATCAGTCATCCCGACTGCTGCCATACAAACATGATACACACATGCACACACAAACTCACATGTTTTGTGCATCTATTGCATTGACCTCTATACCCCCTCTCGCTTGCCTGTTGGCATCTCTGATTTTTGTCCATGTTGGAGATTTTCTCCCAAACATAAACAGATAGAGAGCATGCCTACACACATGCACGTGTCAAAGGTAAGCACGCAGCCTGGGCACGGCTCTGTCTGTTGTGGTAGCTCCTAGAGCGAGTACCAGTAGCACGGTCTTCTTCAACTAACTAACCCAAATTGAAGCCACTCTGGGCTCTAATTGAAATATGTGCCAAGCAGAGGGAGAACTTTAGTTTCAAGATGTATGGATGTGGTAGGTACTGGTGTGGTCGTAAACTCAGTCAGAGTTATGGCTCAACTACCTGAAGAACCATCTGTGCTCATACACGCACACACACCATGCATGAAGGCATGCACCAGGCATGTGCAGCTTTGGCACACTAAGATTTTTTTTTTTTAATTGAAAAAAAATTTATAGAATACTTTTGAAAGTTCTTGTAGTGAGTGATGATGATGTTTCTGTGAGATTGATCTCTTGTAACTGATTGTGTTGTTATTTTCCCACCAAATTTGCAGATTTTTCTATGGAGATGGCCACTGCACATCAACCACTGTTGACAGCAGCTCACTTACAGGTAAGTTCAAAGGGCAAAGATTAAATTGGAATGCCTTGCTGGTTAGTGAATTGGTTTCAACAAGGCGTGAGCTGGCCAAGTATTTTTAAAACTGTTATGTTTGGTTTCTCCTCTCTCTTTCTCTTCTCCTGCCTCTCATGCTCTCCTGGGTCACAGCGTAGCTGGCATGGGTGGTGACTCAGGCATTGTTATTGTCTGTGGGAGTGAAATTCTTGCTTTGATGACTGAAGCCCATTCGTTTAGACGATAGAAATGCGTTAATGGGAGGTAGAGAACCTTCTTTCTTCTTTTTTTTTAAGTATTATTATTATAGTAGATGGATAATGCTCTGGGCTGGGCCCTTCAGATATGCAGTAACGCTATTACTGCTGCACTTCTTCTACTACAAGGTTTCTCATGCTACCATACGGCGGCAGTTAGTACATGGAATTATGACACCAACTGTTTGAGTTTAGGTTCAGGTTGGAAACTAATCTATCTAGTTGGTGAGATTCCCCCCCACACTCGTTATGTGGTCTCCCTACTCCCTGGTTTCATTGGAGGGTTGGCCGGTCTATTAGAGCTGGGATTGAATAGAAAGTCCTGGGGCATGTTGGTGCATACACGTAGTTGCAGTGTGTTTAGCTGGGTAGGTACGTTATTACTGGCTGTGTCTCTGGAGAAAGTTAATTAGGCTAATGGGTACCCATTATCCCTTGTCACTGAGATCAGCCTACATGCTGCCTCTCTCTCTCTCTCAGAGATTCTTGCCACCCACTGTACAGAAATTGTGTCGTTACTGCCCTTCTCTGTGCGTCATGCCATCTTAGCTTTCTGGTATGCTCTCTTTTTACTGTCCTGCCTTTGGTGGTGGAGCCTCTCATAGTCAGGGAACCAGCATCTTGTTACTGGGCTTGGTGTCCTCAATTTCCTCTCTTACCTCAGACCAGATTGTAGGCTCTAGACACGCTGAAAGCGTGTGTGTGTGTGTGTGAAGAATTCAAAGTAGCTGCTTTGCCGAACACATTTGTCCATATTTTTTTTCCTATTATTATTATTATAATATATTTATTATTATTATTATTATTAAATTTTTTTTGCCAGTTATCTGGTACGATATTACAATTCCAGTTGCTAACTCACTTTAGTGGCCATCTTGCATAAGTGTGGTTAGGTCAGAGTTCTGGTCAGGTTGGCCAAAGTCTTGTGATACTGTGTGGCCACAGAGACACCTCTACTGGTTGGGACATTTTTAGTTTGGTTAAGACTCAGCGAACAAGGGCTACACTTGGTGGGTTCCAGTCCTATCTGATTCTTGTAAGGCTGCTCTACGTAGAGGCTCACTCTCAGTATGGCTTCCAGTGGCTTGGCTTGCATGTATCTGTCAGGGAGAGATAGAGAGAGAGAGAGAGCATGCATACATTGTGGCAGATGCTATTTGCAGTGTAGAGTCATGTGGTGTGTGTGTGTTGTGCAGCTGTAAGGTTACGTACTTCATACAACTGCCGTTTATTGTGACTTTCTGAGACTCCCCGTGTGCTTCTTTGTTTCTGCCTCTTCTTTATTGTTTTATATACTGTCATTCTTGAGTGAATACATCAAAGGCAGTCCTTATGAAGTATGTGTGTCTCTGCTGCACTGAGCATACGGCTTGCATGAGAAGGCACAGTGGGTTTTGTGACTAGCCTGAACTTGCATGTGTTGGTTGGATTCCTCACTCTGAACATTAACTTGGGCAACCTCTTGAGAGTTAGTCTTGTAATGTGTGTAGACTGGGTGAGTAGCGTGCTGGCATGTGAGTTATGATGGATGGACAGGTGGAACAACACGAGCCAAGCGTTACAAGAGCTATATGCCATACTCGCTCGTATGTATGCGTTGTTATGCATCTGAACATGATCCTCTTCCGTCCCTGCGTTGGCATGCTCAGTAGAACTGGGTGTGCCCAGATCGGCGTTATTGGGTGAAGACAGTGATATGTGTTGTTGTTTCTGTGAAATTGTTTGCACCGTGGTAATCTCTTCTACTCACACGCACCGTGTTGTCCCTAGCACAGCCTGGTCACATTTCTCTTTGCTCTTGGAATGTTTTTGATTAGACTCTTCCACTTCTGGTTTCTCTTGTTCCAGAGTTCATCGATTATTGTACAGACCTACCAATTAAATCCCACCTACCCCACCTCCACAATTACCGCTCTATTTATAGTATTTGTGGAGAGATTAGAGCAATTTTGGCAGGATATTTCCTGGCCTAGGTTGTTACTAAGGTGTATTCCACTGATATAGTCACTTATTGGTATAGCTGGGAGGATAATTTGGTGTCTAGCAGTCTGGCAGGATGGGTGGAGATGACAAGGGGCTAATAGCTTTGGCGAGCTTCTTTTGGGAAGTGAGTGGGTGTTTTAACGGGTTGTACCTCAGGAGTAAGATGTTGTGGTATTTCAAGCCGGGGATTCTCCAGTGCTATATGTATGTTATTGGAATGTTATACTGGAGTGATCCCATTAGCTGGAGGACAGGCCACTGCTCCCAGAGCAGTTAGTTTCCTTGGAAGATTTGCTCACCAGTGCCTACAACACATGTTGTTATGTATATTTTGTTTTAGGCTCTTGGCACGGATCCAATGCTGTATCGAGGTAGAGTGAGTGCCTGGCAACCTGTCGTTGCCAGCCTGCCACCTGTGACGGAGATCCCTAAGGAATCCATCATAGTCAACACAGACTTCACCACCACCAGCCTTATCGCTAAGAGGTGTGTTATCTAAAGGGGCAAGTGACATTCCTCATTAGCTGGCATGGAGCGGTTATGGGAGAGGAAACAGAGAAGAGGGAAGGAGTGAGGATGGGAAAAGTATATCAAGCATTCTCTGTCTTGTATGTTTTATTACATTTTATTGGCCTCTCTGATTAAAGAGTGGTCTTCAGTGCTATTTCTAGAGTGTTAGTGTTGCTAGGGATAGGGTAATGTGGTCACTGGTGCAAGGTTTGTTCACTGGTCCTTTGAGGGAGACAAAAGGCTCCTGCCGGGCACCAGTTGTCGTGGTTACAGTGTTTGTATGCACCAGCGTTTTGGGCATGTGCACGTTTGTGTATGACTGTGTGAACAAACATCGAAGCTAACTGCCGTTCTGTGCTCGTGGAGTCAGCCTACTATTGTATGCAGTTGAGAGTGGAGGGGGTAGCCCTACCATTAGCAACATCAATGAAGCTAAATGGCTCTCACTCTCTCTTCTATTCACCGAGCTCCCTCTCTCTCTGTCGTGTTTTGGTTGGCGGACAAGTGTACCTGAACAATCCCAATCATCGAACTATCCTCAACACTCCTTATAGCGGCACTCTCTCTATTCTTCTCAGTGAAACATGTGTTGCTGTGTTCAGCTCTGTTGCTTTTAATCCTGTAAGGGTAACCATTTGGTTGCCCATGCATTATTAGTATTAACCTGTGGCTATTGGCAACGTAGCTGGAGGGGGAGGGGGGGAGAAGTGGGAGGAGCTTTGCTAGCAAAGTAGGAAGGAGTTGTTTTCTGGGGAGTTCTTCTGACATGCTCTTGGCAGTGTATCAGTTGCTCTATGCCCAGTTTGGCAGCTTGATAAGCCAAGTACAATTCTGTGTATTAATTAATTTTTAAGCCTGTTTCCATTTCTAATAATACTTTCTTTTGTCTTGTGTCCCTCTCCTGCATGCATTCTCAGACGCCTGTCCAGCAAGAGGCGCAGAAAACAGTATCTTGAAGGAGCAAGCAGAGATGGGGCTTCTGAGAGTCCCAGAAGAAGTCCTGTAGTTTGCTCTTCTGCAAGTCCATCCAATACATCAAACACATGCACCCCACCCTGTGTTGAGAGGAGGTAAGTGTGTGTGTGTGTGTCACTTGGATGTTTTTGTGGTACTATTGCACAGAAGTATGGATTGCACCGAGTGTGGGTTGCACGAATGGAGTAATAAAGGCTTTTAGAATTTATTGTGGGAGTCAATACAATGTATGTGGACTGCGTGTGTGTATGCGTGTGTGTTAGGAGACAGCATTGATGTACCATAGAGCTCCATTTATTGGATATGCCAATTACAGGGAACCTGCATTCAATTAAGAGAGTGGGCACCCATGCACAATTGTGACAGCAGATGTGTCTTTTTAAGATTTTTGCTGTGGTCGCAGTTAGGGACTTACTGAAGCCGTATGCTGGAATGCAAATTCAGGGTTGGCAAACTCATAGTGAGGCAATAGCTCGTGCTCTCCCTTGAAGCAAATTGTATTGTATCCATTGGCAACCTGTTCATCACCTTACATTGGGTTCAATTAACATTTGCTGATGCTTTCTGGGATTTTTTTTTTCTTTTCTTCTCGTGTTCATTTCTCTCAGATGCATCCAAGCTTGTAATAATTCTTGTATTTCACAGAATGGATGAGGGTGTTCCTCATGAAGACTCCTCTTCAGCAGTAGCAGTATCATCACAGCATAGCAGTCGTAGTTCCGGAGTTGCTCCTGTAGTCATGGTGCCTTCTTCAGTGGTAGATGTGCCGCCATCACAAGCAGAAAATGCCAGAGTTTCCACCTCCATGGGGGTATCTGATCTTCAAAAGGGAGGTGCTATCCCTAGTCAACACTCATCCAGCACTGGTGAGTATATGGCTATTGTTACAGTAACTTCCTTAGTTCACCCCGCGTGCTATTCAGATGTCACTCTGCTTGTTTGTACTCCACAGGCTTTCACCAGTACCCCCATAAAGTGGATATCCTGTACTTGCAAGACCAGACCTTGTTGCAGCAGCCACAGGCCATAGTGCCCCAGGCATCATCGTCAGGCACAGCTCACTCCCAGCCTATATGCAGTGCCAGTCAGGTTGGTGGCAATTTTCAGTTTACTCCTAAACACATTAGTTTAAAAACAAATTATTAAAAATATATTATTTTTTTTCCCCTGTAGCCCACTTCTCAAGGAACTCTGAACATCCGTGGTCAGAATGGGTTCAAGTGGTGCACAGCACATGTGACTATAGCCAAGCAAATTCAAATCCATAAGCAGGTGTGTTTACTTGAACCATGCATGATCAGAATTTATTTATTTATTTTTTTATGTATTTTTTCTCAGAAGAAAAACAAAGCTCCATTTTCTCACACCAAGTCTCCTCCATTGTGCAGCAGCCAACAAACTGTGTCCTCTCATGCTCCCAACGTAGCACCATTGCCGTCACAGTCTCAGCATCTCTTTCCTCCTCCTCAGCAACACATTTCCACCACAGCAACCAGCACTCCCCACCTTGCTCTCATGCAATACAACCTCCCTGCCAACAATGTCATGGCAACCAACACAGCACCGGCAGCAGCTCCAGCGGTAGCAGCAACGGCATCCGCCTACCCTCCTGGCTATCTGGCTGTTCCTTACTCTTCCATGCAAGAGCTGCAGATGAGAATGCAACCGTCTCTTGTGCCCATTCCTACGGCTCAGCTACAGCTTGGCAGTGGCGGGATTCAGGTCATGAAACCAGTGATGGCTATCTCGGATAACAATGTCGTGGGCCTTAACCTCGGTCTTCAGATGATTGGAGGAGTTAATGGTGGGCTTCACCCCTCCTTGCAACAGCAGCAACCACACCTTGCCAGTTTGGCAGCTCCTGGACACCACCACCTTACTCACACTTCCTCAGCAGGAGTCTTGCCAGGACCTGGTTCGTGGGGTGTGGCCCCCATTCAAAGTGTGAACAATTGTGTTTTCAATCACAACTTTCAGCCAGGCATCATGACAACACCATGGGTCAAGTAACTCGCTGCTTTGATTGGCATTACATTTCATTTGTATTTTGTTTGTTTTTCTTGTTTATTTTTCTTGTCTGTATTGCAACAATCATACATCTTACAACAATGAGACATTTGATCATTTATTGGAAATGCTTCAATACAATAATTTTGTACAGTTTCAAGTGTCACCTCTATAGTTAATCTGCAGGCAAATAGAGAATGATTAATTCTGACTTATTAGGGTATGTAAGCCATTGAATTGCAGATGTTATACATTATTAAGAGGCTTCAGAAGATGCGCGTGCGCAAAACGTCAGAGTGACGCAATTTGTACGTACGGCGGACCGCTGGCTCTTCGTAGAGAGAATGAAGCCGATAACGCGCCCTTTGACCTTGTCACATGGTGTCACGTGATCCAAGCACAAAGGGAAAGATAAATCTGAGTGAAAATGGCCACCGCTCTAAGGTGGCTTTTTTCAGTAGTGGACCGAAACCGTTATGTTGTTAAACCTTTTCACTAGGCGAAAAGAATGCATAGAAGAATGGACTCTGAAATTTCGAGAAGAGAGCCCAGGTAAAGTTTAGTGTAGAAAGCTTTAGACCTATATGATTGACAGTGGCTAAAAGCGTAGGTTTAAAGTATTTTAGTTACAAGGAACTTATTTTTTGTGGTGAGTTTAGGGTGTTCTCTTCGTTGAACTTTTAAATAAGGTTTATTTTGTGTTGTTCAGAAATGGTTAAGCTTATGATGGTTAGCTTTTCTTTTTTTCTTATGTTCAAAATTAAGCTTTAGAACATAGTGTAAGGGAGTGAGCACTATTGTATGTTAATGTCCTATTTTTGTAGGGAACATGACCAACCTCGTCCTGCTAGCAATAGTGGTCGATTAAACAGAAAAAGGCCTTCCATGCTTTCAGAATTTCATGGCAGCAAGTATCACACTCACAACATGAGAGAAGGGGATAGAGATGGGTTAGTTTATAGAGATTTCTCCCCCGTGTGTATGTATTCAATATGGTGCCCACTCATTATTGTTAACACTTGTTGAATGTATTTAGTCCCTTGACCATTTGTTGTTGTTTTTTCTTTCTTTATGAAATTGTGTTGTAATAGCTAACAACTATGCCATATCTTGCTTGGTATATAGGGATCTCCAGCACTATCGTTCACACAATCGGTATGTGCATGACTCTTCTAGTGGCTTAGCATCATCTGGGCACCAACACTCTTTTCAGTCATCAGCATTTCACTCCAAGCCGTCCAAGTCGGATTCCCGCAGCCGTCACACATATCACCATAGCAGCAGTCAGCATCGCTCCACATCCCATCACCATCACAACAGTCATCATCACATGAACTCAGAACCACTGAAAGATGAAGAAACTCCTGCAAAGCGGCCGCGCATGATGGGAGACAGCAGCTGGAAGAGGTTGAGCAGAGTTGATCGCTTGAATAGTACAGAGAATATGAACAATAGCATGGGAGGAGGCTTTGCTCATGGAGACTCGCCTGGTGTCACTTCTCCTGTGGTAAGCGTGAAGCATGGCATGGTTTACACTAGCATCATACGTTTTATTCATTTATACAACTTTAAATTGTAGTGGCAGATTTGCCATGGACTAGGATAGATGTAGTAGTAGACCTTGTTTAATTCCATTGTATGTTTATTTTTATGATTAAAGATTTTTGTTGGATGAGTGGGTTTACATTTCCCTGTGCACAAGGGAATCGGGTTGTTATGGGTAAGCCAGTGACCTGTTTCTTTCTCATTAGGCCTCTACAGGTCTCAGTGCATATCACCTAGAGGATATTGACAGTGACGATGACGACTCTTTCCTCAAAGAAGATGATGAGAAGAAGCTGTCAAAATCTCCTACACCGGTTCCCCTTGACTTGTGCCATTCTGTGTCAACTAATGGGGATCATTCTGAAGGTTCTAAAAGAAGAAAGATGAGCTCACCAGCAGCTATGCCCAGTAAGGAGGAACTCTTGATAATGATGGATAAAGTGGACCGAGATATTGCTGCGGTGGAAACCCAGATTTCGGCTTTGCAAAAAAAGCAGGTTAGCAAGCTTGTTATAGTCGTACCACAATTTCTACTTTCACGTTTCAGTAGTTTTATTAGCATAGGATGTCTTTTTTAAAAGATTTTGGTGTAACCATATTATATATTTTTCTACAGGCTGAGTTGGAAGAGACTGCAAAAGCAGTTGCCAATGCTACTCCACGTTCTGGAATGAGTTTATCATCATCAACCCACTCACCTTCACGAGGTTCTAGTCGATCTGAGTTAGAAGAAGAACAAGCTGGGAAAGATTTCAGCACGGTAGGTACAACACCTCAACCCTCACCCAAAAAGTCTCCAATGGATGTCATCTTTAGTGACAACAGAGTAAGTTTGATGGGATCTGTAACTTTTAGAATTTAGTTATTGTTTATATATATAATTACAATTACAGGTCAAGGCTAAAAGTGCACGGGCAATTCTTTCTATTTTAAACTTTCCGCCTACTTCAGGCCAGACTGTAAGTAATGCCTATCTTATTCTAACTGTATGAAGACTTGGTTTGTTGTTTTTGTAGGCATCCTATTATCAGCCATTTGATTCTCCTTGTTATCAAGCCAACATTGACAGGTAACCTGTGATGGTGTACTTTTGGTATCGATTAAAAATTTTTTACTTGCTTCTTGTAACTGATCACAGTCATCAAGCATTCCGCACTAAACTTGTGCAGTGGCTACTTCATAGAAAACTCGAGAAGCATGCAAAGGTAATGTTGTGCATAATTAGTTATTTGAGATGGCATGATGTAGGTGATAATTTATCTTCTCACAAACGTCATATGATGTTAAAATGGTTTTGTTGTTTTTACATAGGAAATGGAGCTATGCAAAGAATTTGACAGTCAAATGGCGAAGTGGGAAAAGAGTGTCGAGAGAATTGAAAATAACCCAAAGAAAAGGTGATGATTTTCAGGAATTCTGTATAAGTAAAATGGAAAGAATGTGGATTGGTTTTCAAAAAAAAAAAAAAAGTCCTTTCCCCTGACTTGAAGTAACTGTCCTTATGTATGTGGAGTTACTAGTATGGATATCCCGTGATCTGGAGGCTGGCCAACTACTAGCTATTACTGCATATTACCTCACACTAGATCCATTTTGGGTGGAATATATTTCTGTCCAGACTAATTTTGTTATATTTTAATATGATATCAAGTTGTGACCTTGGCTATACATGTTAGTAATCATTATTTTCTCCTTAACTTCTATAACTTGGGGCTTTCTTCTCTGTTTACTTAATTTTTTTAATTTTCTCTTAGTAATTAGATGTAGTTTTCTCATCTGTGTGTTGAGAGTAGTTCAGTGAATGTGTGGGTTACTTGTTTACTGTGTATGTTCAAATGCATGCATGAAGAAGGGAAAGTATTAGTTCAATCCTTTCAGCTTGGTATGGTCTTGAAGTGTGTGAAGCTAGTATGTCAGTTTTCTTTTGGTCTTTGCTGCACATATAGGGCCCGGGACCAGAAGAATAGAGAGTTGTTTGAAAGGTATTTCCCAGAGCTGAAGACCAGGAGAGAGCAGCAAGAGAGGTTCACTAGGTAAAGGGTGTCCATATATATTTTTGGGTGAATTGCGATTATTATTCATATATTGGCAGAGTTGATCAAAGAGGGTTTGGGATAGTGCGCAGTGATGCTGAAATGAAAGAAATCATGTTTGAACTAAGTGAGCAGCAAGAGGCTCCAGTTAGACACAGGCGAACTCATGCAGCTGTTCCACCAATGCTGGTAGGTGAAAGGGAAATGGCAGTGCAATACGACAACAAGAATGGCCTCATTGCTGACCCTATGGCATTGCATAGGGAATCTTGCTTCACTTTTATGTGGAGTGAGGAGGAGAAAGCCACCTTTAGAGACAAGTAAGTTTTTTTTATCTTTACACATTTAAGGCTTTTATTCAGAAGCTCTAACAGTGCTATGTACAGGAGTGGAACCATATGTCCGAGGTTTACCATACTTTTTTTTATTAGATTCTTGTGTTGTAAGTCCTGTATGGACAGCATATATTTGTTACTACAGTTTCTGCTTCTTAAAGATATCATTAGTTTGGTTTCTTTATTATGGTGTAGGTACATGTTCAATCCAAAGGACTTTGAGACTATTGCTTCTTTCCTTCCTAATAAGGTGGGCCATCTTCTGACAGTTTGTTTTTATTTTTTCTATTCTTTTTGTTTGTGACATGTTGCAATTTTTGTTTCTTTTCCTATGTAGTCTCCAGCTGACTGTGTGCTGTATTATTACCTTTCCAAGAAGCGTGAGAAGTTCAAGCATCTTGTGCGTAAGGCCAACTTTAAGAGGAAGAAGGCTTATATAAAGCCTTCAGAAATGGTGCATTCTTCGATGGTGCAGTCAACACTCAACCCCCCTCTACCTCTATCACTGTTTGCCTCTGCTAAACCCAAATCGGAGACAATTGCTAGTTCAGAACAAGACAGAGAAAAAGACTCAGCATCCCTTCATTCAGGTAACTCTTGAGGTTCATGTGAGAGTTAGGATACTGGTGGGATTTTGGATGAAATCACCAGTTTAAGATTAGAGTAATTAGTGTGGAATGTGTCGCTGTGCTGTATTTTTGTTCACACATTCTTGATTATGTTTGTACTTTATTAGAATATGGAGACTGGACAAATGAAGAAATTTCTTGTCTCAAAGATGGGCTGAGGAAATATGGTAGAGCTTGGGGGAAGATTTATCGAGTGGTGGGAGGTCGAAAGACAGCCACTCAATGCAAACAGTTTTATGACAAGTTCTGTACTGATAGCAAGTTGGAGCTTACTGTGGCTTTGGCTGATCACAGCTCAATGAAGGTGCGCATATGCTATTCAATTGAGCAATGTCACTTTTCCACTTCCCACACACATCTAGTTGCTGTTACTAATGCATGCATTCAGCTACTATGGATTTATTTTGCAATATGACTAGAAAGTGAAAGTAATACATTATTATTGATATTTAGGGCACCAGGCATACTATGAGTAATATTTTCTTTGCAGTCTGTAACGATTGTCAATATACTGCCATAATTTTTTTAATTTGTGTGTGGTTTTAGAGTGCTGAAAAGTTATGGAGAAAGGCTGAAAACCGAAAGTCTGAATCATCAGCAATGACTGAAAGTGAGAAGGGCCATTCTAATCAGCAAAATCAGCCTCCTGAAGAGCTGGAGGAAAAGCAAGAGGGTACTGCTGAAGAAATAGACAGTGAAAACACCGAAAGTGCTTATGAAACTGATTCCAAGTCTGGCGATGAATCTGGCAGCGAGAGTACAATAACAGATTCCTGTCCTGAGGATTCTACTCCAATGACGGTTTTGTCTTCTACACAGCAGAAATCCTTTCGTGGAACAAAGAAATCAAGGCCTCAATCTGACAGCAGTAGCTCTGGTTTTAAGCGATCATCAGAAGAAGCTCTTGATTTATTTATATCTGCAGCTGAAGCTTTAAACAACATTGTACCCCCAGAGGTGGCACTGCATGATCATAACTATGCACTTCCACCTAGCTCCCTTGCTGGTAATATGGATGGGCTGAGTCTCATTGCTGCTGCTGCTGCAGTTGTGTCCCCAACACTCTCAAGGAGTGCAGGTGGTAATCGAGTGCCATCTCTATCGCCAGTTCGAGCTCCTCGAGGACGACCTCCTAACAGTCAAAGGAAGGGTACCAACAACACCACCAGCAAACTGGCTCCAACCTTGCTCAGTCCTGCTGGTAGTAGTAACAGCGTCCTTTTAACTGATATGAAGGCTGCTCCTCTGCGAGGAAGGACAAGATCTGCCCCATCAGATCGCCCAAAATTACCTCCTTTTCATGTTCCACGTCCAAGCTCAACTCTGGCTAGGATGTCACTGAATTCTAACAGCCGTCCATCAGTCGGTCGAGGTGGATCAACCACAGGCCTTGTTTCTGCCACGTCTAACTCCAAACACAGAACAGATTCTGGCAGCCCATCACTAAAATCCATGATAGCATTTCAGCCTCCTTCCACTTCCTCCTCACAAACTTCAACAGGAGTTTCTACCTCTGGGTCTACCTCTAATTCTATTTCCGCTTTTGAAGCTTTGGTTAATGTTGCCGCTGCTGCTCATCCTGCAGAACTCCCACAGTCTTCTCTTCAACTCGGCACTTCTCAGGCAACTACCATTTCAAAACTCTCTTCTTTTCCTGTGTCCACCCCTTCTACTCTGTCCTTTACTGCTACTAATCTTCCATCATCACAGCCTCCCGTTACCCTAGCTGTCACTGCAGCCAACAGCAATGCTAGCAACAGTACTGGAACAACTACAGCTTTCCTGGACTTTAACCAAACCATTAACCTGCTAGTGTCATTGGCCCAGCAGCCAGGAGTCTCTGGTAATTCTAATAATACATCCCAGCCCATTTCTATGTTGCCTAATCAACGCATTCTTGCACCTGTCAACCTCTTCGGCAACATTGTGATGCAAGGCTCTAAAACCAGCAGCAATGGGACATTGTCAACTTCAACTCTTCCAACCACTAGAGGATCTAGAACTCTTAGTTCTGCTTTGTCTGATACCATCCTGAGTCATCTTACATCCAGCATCAATTCTCAAACAAATTCAAATGGTAAAAATACTCAAGGCAAAGCCATTGGGATGAAGTCCAAGAAATTGACTACAACGAAGTCTGATAGTTCCATTACACGGCCGAATTCTGCAAGTGGTGCTGGTTTGCCCAAGGAACACAATGGAAAAGGTGTACCCACCAGTGTGAGCAGGTCTATGTCAACTCAAAGTTCATATAAAAGTGGAGAAGACGTGTCAAACTTGGATCTTTTCTCTTCTTTTGTTGCTGCTGTGGCAGCTTCTCAGGCTTCAACAGAATCTTTTACTACCGTCCTTTCTACTGCTACTTCATCAACTCCTGTTACAACGATTGGTTATTCTTCTAGTCTCCTTGACAATATAACTGAATTGAAACGGTTTGCTGACAGTGGTACACCCTCGACTTTAGCTAGTTCATCTAGTCCGAATGTTTCGACTGCATCTGTGCCTTCATCAAGTATTTCTTCTAATCATGGCACTCATGCTAGTGACGAGAGCAATGGGTCTCCTTCAAACAGTTTTGAAACAAGAAAGAGGCTGCAGGATTCCAATACAAACATGCATGTTGATGCCACTACATCAGTTAAGGTTTCTAGTTCATCCTGCCCAGTAACCTCTTCAGACTTGAGTGGGCTTGATCCTGTAGACAACCTTCCTCGCAGTGTGGTACGGAATGTCATGGGATGTAATGATGATGATCAGTCACCTGTCAGGCTTTTGCCTAGTGGGACTACTGGCATCTCTTCATCATCGGAAAATGACATGACTGCCTCCCTTGCATCTATTATTCCTTCATATACCCCATCTGTGGGAAACCAGTCCCTCCTTTTGTACACCCGTTCCCTGAGTTTTCCCTTGAGTTCTGAACCCAGTGTTGAGGAGGAAGATCACCTTGCGAGTGCCACTAGGGGCATCAGTGAGTTATCAAAACTCCTTGGAACTGACAGTGAAGCTGGATCCAAACCAAGACAAGAAGATAGTCCCATGTATAAAGACTCTACCGGGCGTTGGAACCCATCTGATCTTCTCAACAGTTCTAGTGCATCTATTGCCAGCAAAAAAGGCAGCAATTCTGAATTCACTGAAACTCCTGACAATTCTGGATCTTATTTGTCTAGTGTTCTGGAATCTCAAATTCATGGCACAGTGCATCATGCATCTCTCACTGCTTCTATGAACAGCACATCCACAAACTCAAGTGTCACTGATAACATGGAAAGCACTCTGGATATGGATCATTCTAGATAGTGCCAGTCATATACTACGCCATTGTACTATTTGTATTGTTACATTGTACAAGTCATGCAATTTTTCTTCTCAAATGCATCTCTTTTTTTTGATAGGTTGGAAATTCAGTATGTGTACAGTATGTTGATCGGTTCATGATATTATATCGGGGATCATGTCTGAATTAAATTTGTGATGTGTAGGGAGCAACACATGTCAAGACTTTTGGGTCTTGTTTTCCCACTGCTGTGGAGTAAATGTTTTTTGACTGAAGGCATGAATATAATTCAGTTCCTCGGTTAGGCAATCGTTGACAAGGCGATGTCTCTCCAGGGTCTTTTTTCCTTCGAAGGCTTCAGAAACTATAATTACTTCAAAACTGGAACCGCACCCTCCAGAAACATCGGTCACATCCTAGATGTTGACAACTGAATTCCGAGTATCCACAAGATTTAAACTAGGATTTCTTACCACATAAGTAGCATTTAAATGTTCTTTAAGCTTTTGTTGTATTCGCTCTAGGCTTACTTCTCCCATTGATTCAGATCAACTATACCTCCTTACCCTGCAGATAATAAGAACGGATACAAGAGGACAAAATCTTCTGAGTGGGAGGAGCGAGGGTGGAGCTTAGATCCACTTCTTGTTGCGCGTTACGAGTTCTCTCCCGCGCAGTCGTACAATATTCTCTACGCGGCAAGGTGGTGGTTGGCTCGAGTAGACTGGTGGAAAAGAAAAGGTGAGATAGTGAATTGAATGTTGTACATTTTCTAGGATTACAGAATTTTAAAGCCTAGTTGTTAAAAATAGTAATAATAATTGTAGCTAGCTAATACCATTAGCTAGGCACATAATAGCTTAGCTAACAAGTGATGATCCTACAGTTTAAAAAAAAAAACAACCTATTAGCTAGTCGGTGAACTTGTGCGAATAATGATACAAGCTTTCCTCATGATTACTTATTGCAACTGATGAAGTTGTTCAGAGTTCTTACCAGTGAATTGAATTGATTGTTTTGATACAAAAATTCTTGTAATTCCATTCTACATTGCAGCTAATTAAGCATTTGATGACCAATCATTTCAGCAATTCATTATCACTGTTATTTGTACGTAGTCTTTATCCTGGGAAGTGATAACTTCAACCCATTATTCAACCTTTTTACAAGTTCTGAAAACTAAAGAGACTGCACAGGGAATGTCAGACTTTGATAACCTGGCTAATGACACTGACCAAATCAATTTTATTGAAGAATTGGAAACATTCCTCTACACACCATATGGCTTGGGAGCACTGGCTGGAGTGTCAGTACTTGTGACTTCCCTTTTTTGGCTATTGGTATGCTGCAGCTGTTGCTGCTGTTATTGGAGAAAGCTAAGGAACAGTGAAGAAGGAATGGTGGAGGCGGATAAAGATTTGCATTTTATTGATTCTTCTAAAGCACCTGGCCGAAATGGGACTATGTCCAGTGGGTACAACACAGGCCAAATGTCATCTTATTCCATGACTTCTCTTTTGGCCTCCAACAGTTCAAAGTATGACTCTTCCATGGAATCTGTTGTTGGACATGTAGAATCATGACATGCTTTTTGTGAACAGTGAAGTAACATTCGAATTTTGGATACCATTCACTTGAATGTTAATGCAAAAAAAAAAAGTGATGATAAAGGGAAGGGATTGGAAAAGCTACAAGTGCTTAGCTAAATATGTGGCATTGGAAAATGGGAGCTGCATGTAAAAGTCCAGAGTGGTTATATTTTGTATTATAGCTACTTCTGGCTTTTCAAACCTAGACATCAATTATTTTTACAGTATAATCTCTAGAGAACAGTTCAGTTCACAAATAAGAGGTCGTTTGCTTTATGAGGTGATAAACAATAGATTATCTATTAGAGGGGCCAAGTAGAAAGTTCACTAAATAGAGAGTTCATTATCTGAGAGTTCACTGTCTAGCTTTATGTCAAAACAATGTGAAAGCTTTCTGCTACTAGTCTATCTCCCTCACTGTCATAACTTTGAAGTTACTGACTTCATTATGGTTATCAGTTAAGAAAAAAGTAATAAGGTGTCAACCTGTATAGTGGAACTGAGAAGAAAATTGAGACTATATTTGAGAGCCTAGCTATGGTTACCACAAGACAATTGCATTAATATAACATACTTCTCCACAATGAAATAATTGAATGACAAAACATAATACAGCATGTAAATGGAATACACATGATGGTTTACTGTTTACTCTTTAAATAATCAACCATATATTCAGGTGAACTGAAGAAATAAGAATTTTTCTTGAAAATGAATGCACGATGTATCCACTTCATCTGGTTGACAGGACTTATGACATGCATATGTAAGTGTTTAACTGTAACCAGTGGAGGCCAGTGAAATCCAAGCACACTATGTTCTATGTCACCACCAGAATCAGACAACACCTGTTTACCTATCTGGGCCATGCGTTCCACCATAGACTGGTCTGAAGAAGTTAGTTGACCAGCACCAGTTATGTGCTTACGAGGAACCACTAGAAAATGATGAGTGCTCACAGGTTTCCTGTCAGCAAAACAAACAAATTCAGAGTCTTCGTACAAAAGTTCTTGCTTTCCTTGAGAGCAAATTCGACAAAATACACAATTTGAGCCAGTTGATGATTGAGGTCCTCCAGCCTCAGCCATTTTTGTTTTGATTTGCAGATGTAACCACACCTTACTTTATATATAGATTGGTAATGGTCGTTTTCGCAGCTGTGTGTTTGCCTGTTGTCTGGGCAACTCCTGGACTCTGCGCTAGAGAGCTGCTTCTGTCTGTTAAGATTTTTCTTTACCACCTATAGCAAAGTTAGGTTAAAATGTTAGCCAGAACGCGACTGAAGCTAAAAAATGCCGAAAAGTCTATAAATTTTATGCAAGAGCAGCATGCTAAAATTTTGGAAGGACTTCACCAAGAAATTGACCAGCTCCAAAAGAAGAATGCACGTATGTAAACTCACCTACGGATGAAATAGCTTTAAATGATATTTTTATAAATATTTTAGGCTTGGCCTTTCAACTGACTATGAATGGTGGAGAAATGTTGGCTGGAAAAGGTAAGCAACAATATTTTCAAATATGCATTAGTTATTACGAACAACTTCATTAGGAGATCACAAACTTCAAGAAGCACTGATATCAACTGGATCAGAACTTGCCAAGATGAAACTTCTTCTGTCCAAGGAGCAGGAAAAAGTGACTCTGCTTCAGAGCCAAGTGGATGACATTTTGTCCAAGCACAGTGAGGAACTGTTAGTAAAAGAAGAAACAATCAAGAAACTTGGTACTGAATTGGATTCTAAGGCCGAGGTGGTCGTTTTGCTGACACAGCAAATATACAGACTTCGTGCCAAGTTAAAGCAAGAGTTTGACAATGCTGCGAGCCAGTCTGCTGCTTGTTCCTGCCCACACTGTTATGTCCACAGCAAAGTATCCCCAGAAGCCAGGGTTTTGTTGAAAACTCCTACCCAAGGTTCCAACACTATGAAGAAACATTTTCTCAGAACGTCTGAAATACGTCATCAACATCTCATAGAAGCTCCACCCACATCAGATTTCTCACCTTCAAGGTTCACCACCATGAGAAACTTGATTCCCACGCCTCCTCCATCATCTCCTCCCCTCTCAGCATCAGGACGTAGACGTCCTATCTTCAAAATTGCCAGCAAGCCCGACTTAAGAACACTTCCTTCAACGCCAGATGCAAAGAATGGCCACATTAGTGACAACACAATGCAACCGCACAGTTCTTCACAGGATATCACAAGGAGAAAATCTCAAGCATCTCAACATAGAGACCAAACTCTTGTGAGGATCGCAAGTCGTTATGGAGATGGCATCTGCAGGAAAGATTCAAGGGATACAGAAGACACAAGTACTTCTCAATCAGTGTGCAGGAATTATTCACCAACTCTTCCGCCAATCATCGTGGCACCATCCACAACAGATTTCAATCAGCACCTTCACAACTCGGAGAGGGACAAGCTTCCCGATGCGACATTTTCGCATCGCCATCACAAGGCCAGCTATTTGACCAAGTTTCCAGGGCTCAGCAGTGCTCCTTCAGCCTCTCTTCACGTCTTGCATCACAGCAACAGGCACATGCAAAGTGTGGAAGACTTGGGCAGTCCCGAACAGCATGAAGGAACATTGCTAGTCAAGGAGAATGATGAGAAAGCATGCGACTCCAGTTGGGCTAATGGCACTCATGCTCTGGACTCATGATAGCCATTCTTTCTGTGCATATTATTTGCTTAGTGCAGGCAATGGTTGTTTTATTTAAGTTTTTTGTTTGTGTAGGAAATCATTACATAACTATGAATTAATGTTTGCATAAGGGGAATTGTAAAAGGAGGGAAATGTAGAGTAAACTATGCGCGATGGCGTTGGACTGGTTGTTAGGTCTCTTGCTACTGTCTACTACATTTGTAGACTGTGAGAGTAAACGCCATTTTGATTCTAGTTCACCATATTTGAGCTACAAGAAGGAAAAATCATGCCAGATAGGAGAATACGGCAAGGGAGCTACAGTTCCCAAAGGTGAGGGAGGAATAACCTTGGTCATGGGAGTCGTGACTCTTATACACTTAATTCCGCAGGAGGTCTTAGTGTGGACTCTATCGAGGTGATATCTAAGCACGAAGACGACGGCTCGCCGGTGTCACTGAAGTACTGCTACTCCCAATGCTGTAAGCTGGGGCCTGCTCTGTGCCAGTATATGTGGATCGTTTGGAACTCGTGCTTTGCTGTTTCTTGTGGTACCTATCCTGACGAATGTCGTCCAATTCCTCTCGAGTCGTCGCACCTGTATTCAATAGCCCTTTCAAGTCTGTATGTGAAGATCACCTATATAACCAATAGTACTTCTTCTGAGAATGGTGAGAGAACTCTAGGAGCTAAAGCAACACCCAAGAAAAATGGTGGAACTGTAACAAGTAGGAAAGTGGAAGTAGATGCAAGTCCAGTAGCACAAGCAGGAGAAGATGTATTTGTGGTACTGCCTCAAACCTCTGTCTGGCTCTATGGCAATGGGAGCACAGCCAACAAGGTTAGAAGAATATGTACACTCCTAATAGAGTTTTGAAAGAGAGGAGGGAAGGGGAGGAGGGGGGGGGGGGGGCAAAAGATCATCTGGGTTTCTGGCAAACTCTATGAACTCGCCACAAAAATCCATGTTGAAATTTGTCACATGTGCATTCACATAAGCTCACAGTTAATCATTAAATCAAGGCGGGGGGGTGGGATTCAGGCCCCAGAGCCCCCCACCCCCACTGGATCTGACCCTACGTAATATAGTCATGTTAAGTTTGAAACTGCTATAATATGGCTGACATTGGAATCAGGTCGAGGAGATGTTCGTGTTATGATTGAAACTGCTACAATATGGCTGACGATGCATCCATTCTTATCCACTTTTCAGGGAATTGTCTATTACTTGTGGCAGTTGATAGCAGAGCACCACAGCAGCAAGATGTACGGCAAGACACGCATACTGAACTCCACCTCCCCAGTGGCACGTGTGGTGGGCCTCTCACCAGGATCATACACATTCAGTCTCACTGTATTGGACTCGCACTTTCAGAGTAGTAGTGACTCTATGCAAGTCACAGTGCTGGCTGGTAAGGAGGGAGGAAAGGGGAAGTGGGAAGAGAGGAAGTTGTGCTCGATATGTTAGAGGAGTATGTTTGGCATGTTGTTGTGTGTGTTTGTTTACTGTATTACCGAAGTTGTTTCCCTAGGTTGATTTTAAAGAGAGTACCATTGTAAGGCCTTGTGTAAGGATTTTATTTGTTCACTTTGTGCAATAGGATCACATGATTCAACGGTAGGTGTGGCCTTCACTAACACCAGCCTTGGTACTCAAGAGGCAACGAGTAACCCTGCTCTGGTGGATGAAGAAGCAAGCAGGGGCGTGGCGTACTCCAAGAAGATGATGATGCTCAAAGTGTTACTTCCTGTGCTAGTCATGTTTCTGCTGGTCCTCATCTTCAGTGCTACCATTGTGCTGCTCTACACCTGTTTCTGTGTCGGTAGCCGCAAGACAAGGTAAGGGATAAACTCTTTCACAGGCTGGAGATGTTGAGCTCTATACATGAATAGTAGTTTTACATACACACACACACACACTTTTTGAACTTTTTTCCTCCTCAAACCATGAGGATTCCATTAAACAAGTAGCTCTGCCTTGAAGAAGCTCACTGTGATAATTCTTTCAACAAGTTTGTGTTCATAATCAAATAGAATTTTAACCAAATTGAAGCCTCATTGTGCCTAACTGAATGCAATGTGACTACCAGTAATTCTGTTCACAATTTTTAATTTTAGAAAGTGTGCCAAAAAAATTTCATATTTTTCCTCACCTCATGATGTGTCTTGGTAGTCATCACGTTACGACTGGAAACACAACAAGTGTTAGTTTTTACTTTGCAAACGATAATGTCAACACCTCATGGGAAAAATTATGCCATGTTACGGGAGTGTGTGTGCATGCATTTATTCATTCTCCATTCACTCTGTCTGGTGTGTGTATTTTAATTGCTATGTTGATCCAATGACATCACTCTGTTTCGCTTTATTCCCCTGTAGAAAACGACAGTCGCGTCGTTATCGACCGCTGACAGCTACCATTGAAGACACGTAACTTGCTTTCTGGTGGGTAGTCATAATTAATTTGTATCATAATCATCACAGTCATCATTCATTCAATTAAGAGTAAAGGTCATAGATGGTTGTTTGGGAGTATTGCTGTCAAGTGTTACATGATTAGACATGTAGTCAGTGATCTAGCAACATTGATAGGATAGTCACGTCATTGTGGGTCTGCCTCCAGTGGTGGCGATACCAGCTCCTCCCTCAGTTCCCAGCCCCGCCCATGTGCAGAGTGCCGCCGACGTCGTGGCAACAGTGGTGGACTGGAAGAGCTTGGTAGCATGGAAGTGGTGTGTGGGCGAGACAGCGGCCTCGGGTAGTTGTCGCAGGAGCTAGGGGGAGGGGCTGGTGTTGTCATCGGAGATGTGACTTGCTGGGCTGTGGGTGCATTTCCTGTGACGGGATGATACTGTTGGTTGGATGGCATCAGCCGAGTAGAGGGCGGCACAGGATGCTGCAGTACATGCCATACACATGTACTTTACATGCCATACACATGTACTTTACATGCAAGTGAACATAATGCAGTCACCACAACATTTGGATTGATCATCTACAGAATACTTCCTGGGTTTAGCTCAATGTTGTCTGGCTATGAATTAAAAATTTAATATTGAGTGTGTGTGCTTGAATTATGTACCTCGAGTCGAAGAGGCGGCAGTTTGAAAACTGCTGGAGGTTGCGTTAATCTCTTCTTGTCTGAGCCAGTCGGGTGGAAGAACTGACGTGCCCTCGGTGAGAACACCAGATTCTTGGAGGACGGCAGAAAGATTGCAGGCAGAGATAAATCTAAAACACATGCCGCAAACAATATAATGTGCTAGAGCTGCCAGCCAAACATGATCCTGTGACTTAAAATATGGCAGTCACTGTGATCTCTCTTCTTTCAAGATGGTGGGGGAACTCACCATATTCCAGACTGAAGTTGCGACCTGGAGCCAGTCTATGCTGCACTGCCAGCTGCTCCTCACACACTCGACTCACCTGCAGTCACCGCACATGTGACTGGTAAACTCAATCATGGGATGTATAGGCAGGTGGGTGGGTGGGGGAAATGCAGGTTAATTGGAAACTCACTTCTCGTTTGATTCTGTCTACGTGTTCTTCCTTCCTCCTGGTCCTCTCTTCATTGAACATATCCAGTCTTTCTAGGAACTATGACGTGTGTGTGTGTCATGTACAAACTTGCTCAAAGCACACATGTACAAATGCACAAAGACCACATTTCATTTACATCTTCTGGTAGGTCCTTCCCCCACTGTGGGAGGCCAAGATTGGTGGTAGCTTTCCGTCTCTCCACAATACGTTTAACATCTGCCAAACTTCTCTTTCCTTTCCCCTACACACACACACACACACACCACACGATAATTCAGAGTGAATTGATACTGTGTTTGTCACTTACCATCATACTTTCCATTTCAATTAAAGCTGATTTGGAGAAACACAACTAAACACTAGTTTATAAGAGACGTAAGCAACCAACTCACTTGCTTCCAGCTCTGCTATCTTTTTGCTATTCTCAGTCTTCACTTGAGCTAAAGTCAGAGACAAAGTCTTGACCTTCTCCCTGTAGAAACACAAGTAACATACAAATGTAGAAACATGCCCTCATTGTGTGAGCATGTGTGAATCCTCACTGATAGTGGCTCTCCAGTCTGCCCAGATTTAACTCGTGCTCCTCCTTCAACTTGCTCACAGCATCTTCCTGGTCCTTCTCCATCTGAACTCTAACCTCTGACCGTGTCGGTCCCATGTCCACCTCCTCCATGGGTGTAGGTGACCGACATTCAAGAGTCATGGCAGAGATAGCACGAGACTGAGTGTCTGGTAAAGCTACGTAACCCAGAGTCGACATCAGACTAGCAGGAGGGAAAATGGAGGATAGTATTAGTCCGGTATAATGTTTGTGTTTATATGCTTGGTACATGCACCAGTGTGCATGTGTGTGTGTGTGTACATGTGTGTGTGTGTGTGTGTGTGTGTGTGTGTGTGTGTTGACTTACATATCCCAGTCGACGGTGATAGTCCCGCAGTGCATTTGCTGGTGCCTTTCATTGAAATAAACAAACTCCAAATAATCTATGGAATGGTGTGCATCTACAAACATACTCACTTCTGAACTTCGACCCTGTGACAGCTCAGGTGCAGAAGAGGATCTTCCACCTCGTAATCTACCTGCTCCCTCTCTTTCTGAAGAGCTAGTAGGTACGGGGTTGTTGAAGCCTCACCTACTTCACAGTCTAACTTATGCCAGTCTACCTTGAATTCTTCATCCCTGCACAGTGGTGGGATGATGACCAAAGGCTTCTCCTACAAACACATGCGATTCACCTGGTAAATTTTCACACCTGGTAAAGGAGGACCGGAGGTTGTTAATGCATCACTGCAACAATCACGCCCACTTCTAATTAACACAACAGAATGATGACCAGTTCCGACAATAAAAAGAACTCTTAGCTTTGCTACATTGTGGACTCACACAAGGTGACTCGTACATGATACAGACTCATTCACTACGTAGATTTGAGGGAAAGAAGGCGGAACCTTACCATTATTTGGAGGTGTGTCAGAGACAGAGACAATGTGGCCACCACTGGCTGGGAGATGTTCCTGGGATACACGCCCACCACAAGACGACATGAGCTATCAGGAGACTGGGGCGTGGCTGAATTGAGATCTTTTTCCGCTTCCTCTGACAATGGAAAGTGGAAGGATTGGTAACTGCACAATAAACCAGCAAGAGTTGGTGAAAGTGAACACAAGGCATGGATAGAGACAGACGACCCACTGATGCCATTACCTCGGTACCTCTGGGTCATCCGGCACCACAGGGAAGGCCTCACTGGTGTAGAACTTGTTGCCCAGGGCTATGGTGCAGAGGATACTCACATCTGTAGGCATAGTATCACATCACACGTACAGTACGTATAATAAGAAGTGAAGTGTCACTAATGAGAGTTGGCCAATAACTCACTCTCTGCCACACCAGTGGGTCGATGCAGGTGAACCAAGAGATAGCTGCATGCATGGGGGGAGAGAGAGAAGAGGTTAAATACTGGGTGCAAATGCATACACACATGTGCAGAAACAAGCACACATGTACAAACATCCAGACACATGTAAAACATGCACAAACATATATATGCACACACACATGTATAAACATGCAACATGCATGCACATGTTGTTTCCTACTTGTCAAAGGTTGGGTCTGAGGTATCTGTACTGCTGTCCACCAGCTGTACTGGAGTGAAGGCAGACTTGGCAGACAGTCCATCACTTGTCTCTTCTGATAACTCCTCTGTAATGTGACTTATGGCCTAGCAAGACCAGCCACAACAACAATAACAAGAACAAAATCTATTATCTATCTTTACTTACTGAGATTCTTTCTACAGTTGCTTTGCTACTGGCAGACTGGAAGGGCTCTACTGTATCTCCAGTCTAGTTGTCATGGCAATAATGTCATTAAATAAATAAACAGTGCATGTATAATATTACTCTGCTTTCTGTGTCTTCAGAATCAGAGGAACCAGAATCAGGTTCCTGGAATGGGTTCCACCCAGAAGCAATTTTTCTCCTCAGTGGTTCTATTCTAAACTTCCACCTGCGGCCGTGGCTCTTTCTCTGCATCACATGACTGTACAGTCTCTCCCAGTGACCTAGCCGCCGTTCATGGAGTCTCTGCTCCTCCTGATCAACAAACAATACATTGTGACAAATTTCCATATTCATAGCCTGCAGTAATGACTAGCCTCTGCCAGCCTATAGCCTGCAGTAATGACTAGCCTCTGCCAGCCTAGCCTGCAGCTCTGCCAGCCAGCCTGCTGATAGCCTCTGCTTATAGCCTGCAGTAATGACTAGCCTCTGCCAGCCTATAGCCTGCAGCTCTGCCCTAGCCTATAGCCTGCAGTAATGACTAGCCTCTGCCAGCCTATAGCCTGCAGTAATGACTAGCCTCTGCCAGCCTATAACCTGCAGTAATGACTAGCCTCTGCCAGCCTATAACCTGCAGTAATGACTAGCCTCTGCCAGCTTATAGCCTGCAGTAATGACTAGCCTCTGCCAGCTTATAGCCTGCAGTAATGACTAGCCTCTGCCAGCCTATAACCTGCAGTAATGACTAGCCTCTGCCAGCCTATAACCTGCAGTAATGACTAGCCTCTGCCAGCCTATAACCTGCAGTAATGACTAGCCTCTGCCAGCTTATAGCCTGCAGTAATGACTAGCCTCTGCCAGCTTATAGCCTGCAGTAATGACTAGCCTCTGCCAGCCTATAACCTGCAGTAATGACTAGCCTCTGCCAGCCTATAACCTGCAGTAATGACTAGCCTCTGCCAGCCTATAACCTGCAGTAATGACTAGCCTCTGCCAGCTTATAGCCTGCAGTAATGACTAGCCTCTGCCAGCTTATAGCCTGCAGTAATGACTAGCCTCTGCCAGCCTATAACCTGCAGTAATGACTAGCCTCTGCCAGCCTATAACCTGCAGTAATGACTAGCCTCTGCCAGCCTATAACCTGCAGTAATGACTAGCCTCTGCCAGCTTATAGCCTGCAGTAATGACTAGCCTCTGCCAGCTTATAGCCTGCAGTAATGACTAGCCTCTGCCAGCTTATAGCCTGCAGCAATGACTAGCCTCTGCCAGCCTAATAGACTAGCTGCCAGCTAATAGAGTAGGAATACTATAGACAAGCATTTGCTAGTTCAGTAGGAATAGTATACATGTACATAACTAGTGGTGTGCTTGAGCACAAATGGCGAGCTACACTATTGTTAAATGATTGATTTCAACAACTAACACTCAAGCTACTAAAATGAAGTCGAGTTTTTAAATTAACTATATGCGGTAAAGGGGTTTCAATGCCATAGTAACCGCTCCCCGCAACTGTTTGAATTGAAAAAGAAGCAACAAAATCAAGTTATGTTATTTAAAATTTTCTTTGTGATATTCTTAATAGTAATTGTAACACACAATACTTTCACACAACTGAACATACCTACTGCACCCACAAAACAATTAGGTAAACAATTTAATTTCTAAGGTGATACGGGTAATGATCGCTAAACCGGAGGATTCTGTTTAGTGAAGTTTGGGACGGGGTCGAACGCGGAGCGAACACAAAAATACGGAGGGTCAAAGTACAAAATGACATACGTACGTCCATACATATAAATACACAAACATCCCCGATTTTCAATTGTGTTACCCCTGTGTCTCGCTCGCTACGCTCGCTAGCCAATTATTATTGACCACACCTTACCTGAGCAGAGAGCCCCTGCATCATCTGTAAAGTGATATTCATTCTCCTCTTCATGCTGTCATAGTTGTGTCTGATCTTCCTCATCCCCTCACTGTTCTTCTCCCAGGATTGGGAGTGCTGCTGGGCCAGCCGACTTAACTCACCCACTGGACTGCACATGTCACCATAACTATGGCAACATCGTGAGACATGCATATAACACGAATAAATGGCAAATGTTATTGTAGCTATGGCAACAGAGAGGCAGTGATGACAATAGTATGACTCGAGCATGGCATCATGAGGCTGTGTAGGTGTGAATTGAGTTATTATTTACTATAGCTATTAATAATAATGTGAAAGCATTAAGTAAAACTATTTTCATGACACTCCTGTACTAATTGGCTTGTATACTTAAACTGCCTTTGATGTTATATTGATTGAAAGTCAAAGAATCGTGTAAAATTCAAGCCATTTAAAATGCATAGCCACTATAGAGTTACGTGGGCAGGGACACTAAGGACTGCAGTGCATCAATCTGGAGTGTGCACAGTGTTGCTTTAAAAAAAAAAAAAACTCGTGAGAAGTAGACTTAATTCAATATGTTCAAAAATATATTACACAACACAAGGTACTGAAATACCTTCTGTACACTCTCGAGATTATAACTGACAACGCCAGGAGCATGTTGGATGGAAGTGGATACTACACAAAGAAGATTATTATCATATTAGTATTATTACAATCAAGAATGACATTGTATATTCCCCTTTACTCACTTTCAAAAGTTCATCCTTCAATGACAGAAGCTACAAATATAGTAAATTGCATTAGCTGTCAAAGCGAAGCAAGCCACTAACCTCCTGGAGCGTTTCGTGATGGTTTAGCATTGAGGTCGTTACGTTACCGCAGAGAGTTTGGAACATTGTTTCGTGACAGCCATAATCAGGTACGGCTCCGCCGCCATCTTCCTGCTGAATATCTACCCGACAAATAAAATGAAACTATAGTTTGGTCAATAATAATGACTTACCAGTGGACATCATTGTCGTGAAGAGGGCAAGCAATTCTTGCACCTAGCAGCTCCGCCCCCCTAACTCCCGCTTTTTCTACCTATCTAAACGACCTTTACCGATAAGATTTAACAACCTGCCTTCTGGTTCTATTATTTCTGAGTCGAAGGAACAGACAATAATGCATCCTAGAAATAAATATTTCAAAAATCCTGTAGATTTCGGTGAGTTGGCAGAGTTCAGACCTTCCCTTAAGCCATATTTAATTGAAAAGCATTCCACATCTTCAACAAGTTCAAAGGTCCATGGCAAGGATAAGCAGTTCTCTTACACTGTTGACTTCAGTGATCCCCTGGTCGTCAGGGAGTTGACGTGCGCCGTTTTAGAAAGAGACTTTGACCTCAGGGTGTCCATTCCATCTGGATTTCTTGTACCAGTAGTTCCTCAAAAGCTAAATTACATTCTTTGGATAGAAGATCTGATATCTCCTAGAGTAGCAACTGTAGACCTGCCTACAGTCCCTAAAGGGAAAGAGATTTTTGGCATTGATATAGGTACATTTGAGAAGTCATTAAAATGTTTGTTTAATATCTCGTTTATTTCCATAGGTACTGGAATGTCTTGCATATATCCATTACTCGGTTCCAGGTTAAATGGGTGGAGCTTCGTTGCAACGGAAGTCTCTGAAGCTGCTGTAGAGAGTGCAAGGAGAAATGTGAATGTCAACAATTTGCAGGATAGCATAGAAGGTTTGTAGATACCAGAGAATTACATTGCAATTCAGGGTTTCATACAGAGGTAGGGGCGCCCTGGGATTCCCCCCCCCTACCCCAAATTTCATGGAATAAATTAATAATATTTACTACTTAATGGTATTCTGTGATTATGATTTATAATGGTATCCTGTGATTTTGTTGTTTGTATATATCTAATATTTGGTGAAAGTTTACTTCAGTTAATTGAGGTCCTTCAGTTGCAATACGCATTAGTCTTCCAATTGATGTCACTAATTCTAGACCTGAGACGATTTTTAATCAAATGGGTGTGGTTTCAGCTAAAATGGGTGTGGTCAAACAAACGTGTGGCCCTCCTTCCTAAACTCTCTCCCACCCCCCAGAAAATTCCTGTATGAAACCCTGCAATTTAATACATTTTTTGCAGTAATTGTAATGTACTTGTATTTGTGTGATTGAACTTTATGTATGTATTTGCAATGTATTTAAATAATAGCAAAATTTACCATTGTATAGTTTGAAATACGAAATAAAATGGGGAAGTCTTTCAAAAACTACTGCTTTAATTCCTGGTGGAAGAGAAGAAAAATTATAGTGTGGATTGCATGGGAGGCCTGTGTGTGTGTGTGTGTGTGTGTGTGTGTGTGTGTGTGTGTGTGTGTGTGTGTGTGTGTGGTGGGTGTGTGTGTGGTGGCTGTGTGTGTGGTGGCTGTGTGGTGTAGAGGTTGTGTCCTGGGCTCAGGGCCTGAGGTCCTGAGTTTAAGCACTCGCCAATTTTCATCTGCCTCCAAACAGTCCACACAGCAAGTGGTGTGGGCACCCGAAGTCCCACCTGGACCATCGCTGTTTCATGAGAAAAGGCCTTGAATTTGCACCACAGCAAATGCCAGGTACCAAATCACAGCTGGGAGGAAAGACCTGTTCTCCTGCGAGTTCCTAGCCCGGCTCCAGGAGCTTTGCTTGCATGGCTCACAGTGCCTGCTTAGTGCACAGGCATCCTGGTGCGTGTGACGCCTAATGGCAGCAAGAGAATTTGCAATTGTGTGTGTGTGTGTGTGTGTGTGTGTGTGACACCAGATAGTTTATGTGATTTAGCTCTTGTATTTTCAAAGTATTAAATACACTTCTAAGATCAAGTATTTGTATTTGCAATTGCAAATAAAATACTTTTGGAGTATTTGACCTCAGCTCTGGTAGGTGCAATGCAAGATCTTTGAAGATACAATGTAAAGATGAAAGACACAAGACTATACTTCCACTCTGCTTGTTGGTACACTGGTCAGAGTATGTTTGTAATACAATAGTCTAAAGATATGTTCATGTGTTTTACTAAACTAATGGAGAGAACCAGCTGCTACAAATAATAGGTTCTTGTAAGGTGTTGATTATACTTAGATAAGTGTCAGGAGAGCTCATTGGGGAATTTTCTTCCTCCCAAGCAAGCCAACTTCTTTAAAATTGTTTTACTTATAAAGGAGGAGAATGTAAAACACTACTAATTCCCACATAGTGCTTTATCACAATTACACCCATCAGGCACGCCCACTCATCCATCAGGCACATCTACGCATTTATCAGGCACACTACCCACTCATCCATCAGGCACACCTACGCATTTATCAGGCACACCCACTCTCAGCAGATACTGCAAGGCTTCTAGTTTACCAATGACTTGTAATATTCCAGTTTTTCAGATTTCTCCAGGAATGATACTTGAAGAACTGTTAGAGTCTAAGACCAGACACTACTCTTTCATAATGTGCAATCCCCCATTCTTCAAAAGCCAGAAAGACAAGTTGGGACAAGAGAACTCTCGCTCAGATGGTCGACCAGTTCCTTCCACATGTAACACTGGAACTGTTACAGAAACCATAACTGAAGGAGGAGAGCTGAGATTTGTGAAGGATATTGTTAGAGACAGTTTGAAATACAAGAATAGAGTCCAGTAAGATATAGTGGTGTGGTGAACCTATTCTACCACAGTGGTTTTGTAATATATATCCAAGTGCCTTGAAGTATGTTTGTAGTACGTATTATCATTTGAAATGACTCGAGTTGGCATGTGTCACTTTGTCATGGATACATGTAGATGGTACACGTCTATGCTGGGAAGGAAAGCGAATTTGAAGGAAGTTATCAAAGAACTCAAGAATAATGAAGTAAGTGTAACACATCGCATTGCAACCACAGACAAAACAGAATGTGTCGCATGTTAGTCGAAGATTGTCTGAGAATTTGAATATAATGTCTCAATTACAGTTGGACCCTGGCTACACCTAATGCATGTGGACATTTTCAACACATGTTTTACACATTGTAATTTGGAAGCACCATTAATCTCTATTCCAGCTGCACTCGATTTAACGTATATGAACTCAATACTAAAGTCTTGGTCGCTGTGGTGTCGTGTATAATGATACGTATTTATCACAGGTTCCAGTAGTAACCACTACAGAGTTTGTGCAAGGCAAAACATGGAGGTGGGGTGTGGCTTGGTCGTTTGATTGCAGTTTGAAGAACAAGGCAAGTCTAATGTAAATATTTCACATGAACATCTGGCGTTGAATAATGCTAATACAAACATTTTTCTAATAGCCAAATAGTTGCACTAGACAGACATAATAGCTGTTACGTAGGTATTTCAAATTGATTGACTCATTGGGATATCTTCTAGGATAGTGATGCTTCAGGTTGATTGACTCAAGTCTTCTATTAGTAGTGGTGATGTTTCTTTTTATGTTACTATAGGAATATGAACTTAAAGGGGACTCTAGGAAAAGACGCCAGGCTGCTGCTTCAGGGGATGTCTTGCAGCTGCTATTCAAGGGACGGGAATCATTGCTTCCTTCAACTTCAAGAGGATTGCAAGAGGCAAAAAAATGGCTGGAAAATCAGCTCGATGACTTAGAAGTAATTGCAATACGATTGGTGACCGAATCTGTGGAAGATAATAAATGTTGTATAGAATACTTTTATTGAGCAAATATTTAACGTAGTTGACTTTTGAAACAATAAGAGAACATTTCGGACTCGAAGTCCTTCATCAGCTACAATAGAATGAACAAAATGATGTGACACAGCTATACATAGGGTTAGAGATGCAGCTATACATACATAGGGTTAGAGATGGTGGTGAGGTGATGTGTGATGGTGTAAAATGGATGAGGTTGTAGCTTGTTCTCTTTAAGTTCATTAGAGCATGTAAATAAACCATCAGTGTTTTTAAGTCTACAATGTCTAAACAATGTCCCATTTAGACTGGTATGCAATAAAATATTAAGGCTCAGTTGATTCGCTTTTATTTCTTGTATTTTCTACACTTGGCTGCTACTGCATTATCATTGAGAAACAAATGTTCCTGTCTACATAACATGTCCTCTTGTTGCTGTCTGTTCAGATAGAGAGGGAGCTGGTGAATTCTAGATCAAGTGACGAGTTAATCAAGACACAAATGATGGTCCAGTACCAGTGCCACGCCCACAAAGCTACTTGGGCCCATCAGAGGAAAAAGTGTCGGCTTCTACACAAGCTATCAGAACTTCATGAAAGTGAGTTTGAAATGTTCTAATCTTATAGACAATTCTTAGCTAATTTATATAATTGTACGTATTGCATCATTTAATTATAGTGGTGTGTTTCAGTTCAAGCGATAAACGACCAGAATTCTGAGATTATCTCTACACCTTATAATAAAGATTCTTTCAAACTAAGTATATCTAAAATGGTTAATTAATAAAAAGCTCACTATCTGCAAAAGAATATTAAAGTATTGTGTATGTATTCATAATGAGTGACACTTTCTGATTTCTATTCTCACCTCTACTTTACTTGAAACTCAAGCATAAATCCTTAACAGTATACAAAATAGAAGGAGTTTGTCCTTTAGCAGATATTTGTGGGCCTCTACGATACATGAAATTCAGCATATGCATTGCCCACATTTTACATCCCTGATAGTTTTCGTTTGCTACTAATTACTTTAAATGCCAATGTTCATATATTCTGCAAGTATTTATATTTTTTCCATTTATCATTTAAAAGGATCTCAAAAAAAGCAATTTTACCATTACTTATTCTATAGATTCTACCAGTGAAGCTCTAGCTCTTAATGACAGCAGATCTAAAACTTCCTCAAATATTGAAGATCTTTCAAGTAAAATACATAAAGAACTAGATAGCTTGTCTCCTCCATGTGATGTGACGTTCACATGTGAAGTTCTAGTTGCTGCTGTTGAGGAAACGAACAGACATATCAAGAAAAAGAAGGCACTTCTAGAACCGAAGGAAAGAGACAATCGGGAGAAAGAAGCCATAGCTGTGGAGCTTCAGTGGCTTGGAAGTGATTCAAGAGATAAGGATATGCTGCATCAGATCATGCAGTATCTCAGCAATAAAATGGACGCTACAGATTTTAATTCAAACATTGAAGATGACAACAAATAAATGATTTAGTGATGTTGTGAAATACCTTTGTTACATTTGTAATGATTACTGTTCAGGAATCGTCTTAGTGTTTGGAACCTGAGCAGTGACCAGGTTATCTTCAAAGTGAATCACAGCAGTTTGATTCTCCCTTCCTGGAGATTCTGGACTTTCTTTACCCAAGCATCTTGAGCCAACATCATCTCCTTGCACAAAGAAAATTGCCCCAGATGAAATGGGTATGGTTTTAGACTCTTCACCAGTGGGAGTGATGGTTAGAGAGTTGAGTCGTTGTAGTCCGGAGTTCCGCCTTCTTCTGCATTGCTCTCTCTCATTACAAAACTCAGAGAATTCTGAGATTATCTCTACACCTTTTGCTCCATTTTTGGTGACTTTCGATATCTTCTTGGACCTTCTGAACATGCTGGACTTCTGTAGTGAACTGCAACTGCTACCTTCATGGGCTGTATATAAGTGCTTGCATGCCAAACCACAACACGTGACAGTTGTAGACTAAGTAAATGTCTCGTAATACAACATTTGGAATTTGCCTACTCAAAATAATAAATAATTATGTCCTACACAAGGTGAGAGAGAAAGAGTAAAATATTTTAATTAATTGATGGTGTATATTTATTGTGACTGGTTGGGATGTATGCATTCTGTGATCTCAGTTATGGCATCACTTGCCATTTGATGATATTGAGCCCACAACTTCTTCACTGACATCACAGTGATGTAGTTTCCCCTCAGAATGGCATGTGCAGTAGCTCTGTCTGGCATTCCACACTGCACCACTATATTATGGTCAATGTCTTTCATTTTTTCATCTGCTAGTTTCTTAGCCAGGTCCAAGTCGGTCAGGACTGAGCTGTAGGACAGTGTAATGCGCTGGGCACAGTGCAGGACAGTGTTGATGTTACTTAGCGGCTCTAAGAGTTTTGGACTGTTATTCAACATTGAGTCTATCTCGACTTGATCTTCTATGAAAATAGTGTAAATACCGTCTGATTTTATAAGATTTAGTTTCTGTTCTTTAGGGAGTAAATTTATCATGGATAAGAGGCAAATTGCTATGTCGCTGAGGAATGTGCCCTGTGATGAACTTATGTGGCAAGCATTTTTCAGATTCATCACAGCTACTTGCAGATCTAGGTACAGTCCTCCTATTTTCTTCAGCAACTTGTTGCCCCTGTCACAAAGAGGCTCATCAAGTTCTTGGATTCCCACAGGGCACAAGTATAGTCTGACTTTACTTGTCTCGACTGGGATTTCTAAGCCTGATGAAAACTCTGCTGCATTGTGCTGGCTGAAACCTGACAAACTGGCTTCACTCTGCTTGATATGATACACTCTCTCCAAAACTCTGTACCGTTCAGCTTGCAGCTTTAAGATGCCTTTATCCAACTCACAGATGCTCCTAGCATACTTGCTGGGCAATTCTACTTCAACACAATGTTGTGATGCTGCTTCATCCGACTGGTGCTTTGAACTGGAGTCAGAAAGGCTTGGAAAGGAATCTGCTAATCTTCCTATGAGTTCAGGGCTCGCAGGGAAAGTCCTGCTGTCTGTTGTCATGCAACAAGGAGAGTTGCACTGGTTGGATCGTGAAGGTCCATCCACATCTGAGAGAGGTATTGATTTCCTGGGGAAGACTGGAGAGCTGGGACGAAGTGGTTTGCACTGAGAGCTTTTATTCCTCAGCTTATGGCCGAGTCCAGAATCTCCGTGATTGGATACGTGTTGTATCAGAGGGCTCGTAGAATTACGCCTAAGTGGGTAAGGTATATCGTCGGAATAGTTCACGACGTCCGCTGATGGAGGTGGTGTCATCAGCTTCAGCTCAGTAACGTCGTAGGCAGCATCACTCATTTCGTCCGTACAAGGGCTGGCCGATAGGCCTGGTGTGTAGTTGCCCAATTCATAGGGGTAAAGAAAGCGCATTCCATGAGACGCTTGAGCAGCGTTCCCGACGTATTGACCGTCGAAGGCGTTGCAACCTGGTTGGCGGAGGAGCTCACTCGTGGGCGCTTCGCTAGAGCTAGCCCAGCAGGCCATGAGGTTGCAGCTCGACCCACCAGTTAGTTCTGGGTAGTTATCCGTGTCTGTCATGGTATTCCTTCCCCACATGTAACAGTCTTTGTCATTCAGAGGAGTCAAATGGAAAACAGATTCTCCGGAGCTCGCTAGCGCATCCATGATCCAAACGGAGCAAGTAGTTCTATTGAGAGCAAAGTATTTCTGATCTTTTTTGCTAGTCCGATATCCAGCGATGGCTGGCAAATTTATATCGATACCAATTTCAGCTTATTATGACACACCCCATGAATTTTGTTGATAGCTTGAGTGCAGACAATGAAAGCATGTTGTTATTTTAGAAACTGATAGCTATCTGAATAGCCAGTGTGGTCAACAGTCCACCAGCAAATAGCACTTATACCAACCACAACAACAAAGAACAATTTTGATAATACTACTGCTAGGTAATGGAACAGAAGCAGCAAAGGAAGTACACTGCTATAAACTTATTTTAGCATCGTCCAGAGTTTTAAGAGGAAGGATGCCAAATTTGAGTAAGTGATCTAATAAATGACAACAACATCAATAACAAAAACGTTAGTGAGCAATGGGCGTGGTCTATAATAGCTGCAAAGCAGTATATTTTACTGCTCTGACTACAGGCCTGGTAGTTAAGTTTGGAATTGTGGCAATAGTTGACTAGACCATACCAGAGTTGTTATGACTTGCTGGGAATTGAAAGAGTGGCACATTTACACCACAGACACTTTCATATTTATTTATATTGAATATAATTGTACAGTACGAGTCTCAATCAAGTGTGTAATGACATGTTACACATTGTTCATTATGTTACGACTGACGAGCCCACACCTCCTCTATCACCATCTCTCTGCAATAATAATAAATAATCATCATAATAATAATAATTATTATAGTCAAAATTTTAAACAGTGTGATATGATTTGAAATGCAGCAGTGAAATAGAAATACTGTAGTAGTGATCTTATTGGTCACAGCTATCTATCCATGACCTCCGCACTTTATCTGCCAGGCAAAATTGTGGCGGAATTCCTGCGCAACGGTAAGCTAGCAACAGAAAGAAAAGTGTGAATGAGCGGGGTGATTTCGTTGATGTACTGCAATTTATTTAAGATAATGATTTCTTAACTGCAAAAAAAAATATTGTTATCTTTCACTATAGTATTAACATAATGATGTGCAAAAAGTATAGCACTCGTCACTCGGCTTCGACTAGTTTAAATTTTCTCACACCACTCATGCTATTCACAGTTTCCCATGCTATTATATCTCCTCAACACAAACCGACCTCAGTTGACCCTAGTCCGGCGTAGCCAGACCCACATAGCACGCAAAGCACGTGGAGGGTCTGGGGACATGGTCGTACCAAATTTGTTCTAGAGGAATGTGGAAATGGTGAGTGCCCCACCTCCTTTATACCATTTCTACTGCAAATTAGCCATGATTGCTAAACCTAGCGTTGGAAAGGGTGGCTGACACACACAGCAATTTCTATTTGTGGCTGAGGAGGGCTATTCCCGGTAATTTGCTAACGGTAATTGACCGCCACAATATATGTGTGGCAGAATAAATTTGGTATGGCCATGTCCCCAGACCCATTCCCAGTGTAGCGGTTTGGTAAAGGGTTTGGCTACGCCGGAATAAGTTGATCCCTGAAGAGGACTTCGGCAAGAAGTCAAAACGTCGGGTTAAGTTTTAAATAATTGGCTGTTAGAATGAAAAAATTTGCTAATATTCTTTCTAAGTTGTTTTAAAATATTTTCTTTAGCAAAATGAATAAAACTTACAAGTACATGAGAATGAAATGGAGTCAAAACGCCTTCTTGCTCCTCTTTGTTAGGATTTCCTTCATCTGCAATTAGTGTGGGTGACAACGAATTTATCAACCTCTCTTTTCCTTCTATAGCTTCCTTCAACTCCGGATCAAGGCTAATACAGAGAGAAGCACGTATGCACAATTTATTGCTGACAAATTCCACTGGAGGCTGTAAGGTTAGATTTTATGGAAAAACACACATACACACACAGAGATGTGTATTTCGTCCTCTACCAGTGAAATTATTCTCTGAATTCACTACCACCACTCATGCTGTAGAGAGGCTAACTCCTGATTCCTCCTGCCCATGTTCCATATTTAATTCCAACTCACTCTCGTTTCCTCTCACTTTCTGTTTACCACACTGCTCTTCAGATGTTAATTAACAAAAAATGGTACTTTTTAACAACTTCTCAGGTCCCACATACAAGTGTAATTAGAGCACAATAACAGCACCCACATCTTGCAGTCTGAACTGCAATAGTTTTGATTAAATGTACTGGAGCTCATACAGAATGTTTTTCCCACATGCCTGACAGTGAATTGACATGAAGCAAAACTCAGAACAGAAATAATCATTTTGTGAAGTCCAATTCAGCCATAATGAAAGCCACTTCTTCTCAGAAAATATATTGGGAAAACACGACTTTAAACACATACACACCCACACACAAAAAAAATGAAATCAATATTTTTTTTGCCAACACTCAACATTCATCGGCAACACCAAATTAATAACTCCTGACACACAAGACGAATTTTGCAGTCTCTTTTGAGTGAGTAGAGGGGAGTGGCAGGCACGGTGATACTAACCTGAGTGCTCGGAGGAAGTGGTCCATCGCTTCCTGGGGCTGGCCGAGATGCATCAAGTGTCTGGCCAGCTGAGCATGGAGACTTGCACTAGAAGTGCCACTCAACTGCTCCGACAATCTTGCATTATAAAAGCAACAATAACAAATAACAAGCATACCAACACTATGCACAAATAATTGTTGATTTTGCTACAAGCTCCAGAGTAACTCATTCATTTTAAAACTAAACAATGTCTGATGACTCAGGCTATATTCCCTTTAATTCTTGTTATTTCAGAAATTTCCATCTTATTGTTATGTATTAACAATAACAAGACTGGCTTACATAGCTATTTTTCAATAGCGTAAACCAGGTCACAATCCCTTGCAGTACATGTAGAACAACAGTCCCTTCTGTGTGAGGTGAAATTGAAAAGCAATGGTGTTGGTAAGAATCAGGTGTTGTATGCCCGTAGAGTAAATAATGGAATAGCTTGTAACCATGTGCTGGGTATACTAACTCATGAAAACACATCTCATGAGCAATTTTAAATTTGCCATATCTAAATTACAGATTACTTTCTGTTGACTGTACAACAACTATTTGATCAGATAAAAAAGCATGATAAATTTCTGTAAGCTTTCATGATGAAATAGTACACAGACATGAAGAGGAGGATTTAGTATGCGACAATGTCATGCTATCCTCACATGTGATCTCACATGTGATGACACATGTGATGACACATGTACCAACAGTTGCTAATTGTGACGTCAGGACATGCCACACCCAGGCCCAAGATGTGAAGTGCATAGGCAGATTGTTCAGTAGAAACTTCTATTAACACGAGAACTTAAAAATTGACTATACACTGGCTTGGGTACTAAATTAACTATCTGACATCTTGGGTAACTGTTGAGCTGTTCAGGGACAAATGAGCAAAATGATTCAACTGGATAAGACATAAATATACAGGGATGTTCCAGCAAAATCAGAACTATTGGCAACTATATGGATTTCCCAAATCAACATAACTTGCATGAGATTTTCCTGAGTGAACTTGGATGACCAAGTTAATTATAATAAGAAGTGTATTTCACACAATGGCTTCTTGTGTCTAACAGTTTCAATCCTTCCCTGCCATTAACTTTCACTTGATGTAGTCTCAATAACTTACACTTTGGCCGCCATCTTGACTTGCCCCATTTTATAGTACATGTTGGACAACAATAAAGCAGCTTCTTCAAATTTGTGATCCTGAACTAGAGCCTTTCTCAACACCCTTGCTGCCTGTGTGTGTGTGTGTGTGTGTGTGTGTGTGTGTGTGCGTGCATGTAGGTAGACAGATGTAAGAATGGAAACTTTGTGGCTTATAGTTTGACACATCTTAGTGGACCACATGTGTCTGCCATGCCTACCCAGATATCCCGTTACTAAACTATTACATATTAAATAAGCATTTCACGTACTGGACTATCAAGCAAAATCCAGTAATCAATGAGAGCAAGGTCTCGGTGTCTCTTCCTCCCGAATTTGAAACACTAACCTCGATCTCCGCACATTATCCTTACAAAAAAATTTATTTTGCCTTCCTAAGCTCCCCCTACCCCCAACACCCGTTAAGCGACTTGTGCTCAGGTATTGCAACTTTTAATCAAGTCAATGAGTTTGAAGAAAAAAAACTGCAAAAATCACAGTCATGACCACTAAAACAGCAACTGAATTAATTTTCTTCTATAATTTATTTGTTTACATACATAATTTTGTTTAATTTGGTGGCTTTGGGCAAATAGATAAGATAGTTTTCTACCCTAGGTGAGAATAATTCAACAGGTCTGTCTCTTCCCTCCCTCAAGTAATCCTTCACTGCACTTGGAACTCCACTGCCTGCATGTAATGCAGCATTTGGGACTTACTGAGCAATCCCTTAAATTGAATAGCTTCTTGTAGCTAGAATGACAATGCATTGAGTCTAACCTTGTCAGTGACCATGAAGTGAGCCCATACAGTTCCTTCCAACTGCATAAATACACAATTAAATAATTAAACAACAACAACATCATTTCTGTCCATTCCTTACATAAAAGTGCTGAGCAGGTGGCAGTGATTTAGAAGCCATCTCGACCATGTCCATTGCCACTCTCTTGGGCCTAGTCTTGACATAGCACTGGATCAGATCTGAAATACAACATTTCTTAAGTGTTTCATATATTCTTGTACTTTTGTAACCTTCACAGTACTTCTTTCAGCTAGTATTTAAAAAAAAAATGTTTTAAAAAAATGAAAATAATCTTACAACAAAAACGTTTGCCAAATTCCCACGAATGAGCAAAACATTCCTGGTTACTCTCTAGTGATTGGCTCACTCAATACAATGTGTATTTCACACTGGTCAAGTGATAACGACTCTCACCTCTGTAAACTTCATAGAAGGTGTTGTCTAATCTCAATGCTTCAGAAAACTTGCACGCAGCAGTGTCATGGTCGTCCAGCTTGCAGTACACATAGCCTAGACAAACAAATGAAATGCTATGGTCAGGCGTATAAAGAGGGGGGGGGGGGGGGGGATTTCTTGATTTTAACATTAAGCTTCTTTTTATTCACTCCAGAGACTGCACAGCTCATAATAGCAGATAGTAACATATGTTTGATGAGGTTAGCATCACATGATGTCACATGGCCATGTATACTCACCTTCCACATAGGCTGCTTCTGCTGATGGTCTGATAGTCATGGCCTGTGGGCACAAATATTTTATTGCTTTAATACAGTGTTGTGTTTTATGAGAAAATACAGTGCCATAGATAGCTTCCTAAATTACATATTGCAGTTAATTTATCAACAATTTAGTGAACATTTTGATCATTTGAGTGTTAAAAATTGATTACACCGTAGCTCTGTGACTTAAGACCTTTATCATGCAACTTTCTATAGTTACACATGTGTTGAGCTCCGAGTAACTGTGGCAGACTGCAACTCTAAACACAGTTGTAACATTCCTTGAAATATTTTGGAATTTAGCTAGGCAATTTTAAATAATAGAACCAATTTTCCCCACAGCAACCCACAATAGCTTCCTGCAGTTACAAAATCTATTTGCAAGTATGTCAAAAGAATGAGGAAATTAAATTCATACGTAAAGTTAGAATCATACTTTCTTGATGTATCTGTGCACGAAACAGATATTAGATGTCCAGTCCTTGGAGATGAGTACAAGCCACGCCTGGGCTACCCAAGGCTCAGAATGCATTCTGCTGGTATCCAGCAGTTGAGAACATATTCTACAATGGAGAAAAAATGTATTTATATATGTGTGTGTCCATACATGTGTGCGTGTGTGTCCATACATGTGTGTGTGTGTGTCTGTTACAGGTTGTTGCCTTACTTGTGTAGCTTCTCTTGCAGCTGTGTATGATTGACGCCATTTTCTGTGGCTACTAGTCTAGCATACATGTCCATGTGATTCACCACGTGGTTGTCCTGGCAACTGGCCTGGATACCAATGTTAAATATAGCCGACTATAATTCTCTTTACAATTATTTCTACCACACAATTGCAACGTCACATTAATACTTTTAAATCTATCTTTACTTTTATAGTATTTCCAAGTTCTAAAAGCAGTTAATTAACTACTGATTGAACATTTAAATGTGTGTGTGATGCTTTCAACTTAATTTATTAAATTGTATTTGTTAATAATTAATTTTCTTAGTGTTCAATATTCACCAGATGAAATAAATACTCATGTAGGATTAGTGAATAAAATTATAGAGAAATATATTGAAATGTTTTAACTTAGAAACACCTAGGGAGGGAATGAGAGGTCAATTTTTATCAACATTAAAATATCGTGCAGTTATCTGATACTTGTATAATCCCACACATCCAATGTACATATAAAATAATCATTTGTTATATCCAAAATTGTGTGTGGTAGTACCAATCAGACACACTTAGGCCCCTCTGATTTGATAAATACTGCAGACAATTCAACTGAAACAGCAAATATTACAATTCAATTTTACAGCATTAACAACAATGTGAGCATATTATAGCTATGTACGTGTGAGAGTATTCATTCAGTCCCTTTATGCTAGCTCAGTGTACTTTATTATGCAGAACCTTTCAGTCCAAAGCTGCGAATTATTTTGTCACATCCTTCAGCATTAGTCAGCGTGTTGTCTAGCACAGCTCTGCAATATGCCACAGTGGAGTAGTGGATCCTGGTAAAGGGGCTGCACTTGGGTCCCGCAAGAAAAACGGATCTGGTTCGTTTCACAGGGACACAGCGGAATTTTTTCCCTCCCTTGCGAAATCCAATTTTGTCACACTGGCGCTCTATCACGGAGCCAGTGCAGGTTCCCCCTCCGTGGTTGAGGCTGAAAGACCTTCTCTTGCTAGGAACTGCACGACAAGCTTGCTCCGGAACTCCAAAATCACACCTCGGGCAGCAGACAGATGGGCGGAACCCCACCGGAGTCAGTGGTCTGCCAAAGCACGGGTCCGGTCCCGGGAACCCTGGGCATCCAATTATTCCACACAACTCCTTGCCTTTGACACAGAAGCATGTCTGGCAAGGTGTAGGCTTCCACTGGACCTTGTTGCCAGGTTCAAACTGGACACACCCTCTGAATTTGCAGTTGCTGTTGGTACAAGAGGGGCAGCACTTACCTGGTGGAGTCACTGGATCAGCACACAGCGGCTCTTTGCACAATACTTTGCTACAGTCTGGCCAGGGTCCTGGTGGTCCCACTTCACCGAGTGGGCCGTCTGGCTGGGCCAGAACTTGGGAGATGCAGATGGATAGAAAAACTCCTGCAACAATCATCTCTGATGTATCTACGAGTTGAAGAGAACTGGCATCGGCAGAACGGTATTTATAGATACTCACACTATTGGAGAGAGTGGGCAGAGATCTACTACTTTAGTGTACTTTAATAATTTCAGACACAGCTCGTGATCACTCAGGATGTTTGTGTTTAAGACTTAATGTTGTGGGTATTTTAAATTAGTTAATAAGACAGGTGAATTCCAAGGTATTTCCCCTAGCAAGCAATTCCTTCTCAAGTTCAGTTGGAATTGGAGTGATAAATCCAACAAAATGGACTGAAAGTCACAATATGTGGGTGTTTCAGTTGAAGTTGGTACAAGAGGGGCAGCACTTACCTGGTGGAGTCACTGGATCAGCACACAGCGGCTCTTTGCACAATACTTTGCTACAGTCTGGCCAGGGTCCTGGTGGTCCCACTTCACCGAGTGGGCCGTCTGGCTGGGCCAGAACTTGGGAGATGCAGATGGATAGAAAAACTCCTGCAACAATCATCTCTGATGTATCTACGAGTTGAAGAGAACTGGCATCGGCAGAACGGTATTTATAGATACTCACACTATTGGAGAGAGTGGGCAGAGATCTACTACTTTAGTGTACTTTAATAATTTCAGACACAGCTCGTGATCACTCAGGATGTTTGTGTTTAAGACTTAATGTTGTGGGTATTTTAAATTAGTTAATAAGACAGGTGAATTCCAAGGTATTTCCCCTAGCAAGCAATTCCTTCTCAAGTTCAGTTGGAATTGGAGTGATAAATCCAACAAAATGGACTGAAAGTCACAATATGTGGGTGTTTCAGTTGAAGTTGGTTAAAAAAAGAAATGTAATGAGTGGGAGTATTTGGTCTGCCAATAATGTGAGTTGTGAGTGATGCATGGAACATCTGTTTTGTTGTGTTGATATGGAATGATATACAGTTAAGCTACAGTCTAATTTGTAAAATGTTAAATGGTATGTATAGCTACAATTTGACTAGGCAAAGGATGATATTGCTTTACAGTATCCAGCCATTAGTAGGGGCAACTTTTTTTCCTTTTTTATTTGTGCATACTGTTTTATATTTCTAAATTTCCCTGTTACTCTGTGAAGTGAGTTGTCCTAACACGAGTAGCTGAATATTACTAACTTACCACACACATGTTGGAAATAATTGGATACTTCTTGCCAAGTTGACAAGTAAATATTTACTTCGTTAATGCTTTAAACTGATACAATATAATTTTAAACTAAATAATAGTAACGACTTATACTGCATGCAATTCTAATGAATTGTCTGTGAAGTACTAGCAAAGGTTAAAGCTCCACCCATATATATATATATATATATATATATAACACCTGCATACCTGCACATGTATGTGTACTAGAAGTGTGTGCTCAGTGAGTACTACAATACACCACTCACTATTGCAAAGAGCTCTTTAGCAGATTCTTTCTTCCCCAACTTCTCCATACAGAACGCTAGCTGGCAGTTCCCATCTGCACTAAGTTTCATTCCCTTACATCACACACACACACACACACACACACACACACACACACACACACAGTCTCTTACATGGAATTACACTAGACAATCCCCATTGTTTTGGAACGGTCAGTTCAATCTTCCATTCTAACCTCAAGAATTCAATTACTTGAATGACATGGTTTACCTTTTGTGTCAGTTCTTCAAACATCATCACAGCACCTGCCACATACATGTACAGTTACATGGCCAATTCTATTGCAACATATACATGCACACGTATCTTTGCTCAATCCTCCTAGCTATACATATAAAAATGGATGTTTTTATTGATAAAGCTATTAATGTTCTAATAATAATAAATTTTTGCTATATATAATGTAGTTATAATACAAAATATTTCAAGCACCATTTTGTGCACTTGTAACATAATAATTGCAGGCCATTCAAACTCAGGACAACTTTTGTTACTTAAGTTTTCCCTAGTGGTGAGACCAGTGAAGTTGAAATGACTTGATAATGCACTGCTTCAAATTCAATGAATGTTAGTGTATGTTTAAGTGCTATAGAGAAGTTATGTATTCTCAGTGGTCGACAAAAGTTCAAGTGTTCAGGTCTCCTCCAACTTTCTGTACTGACACTTTTCATTTAAGCACACACATACATCCACATATATACATATGTAATAGTTGAACCACAGGTTTGAGGAATTGTCACCCGAGGAAGAGGATGGTTATCTAGTGATAATTCCGAGAGTTGCCATGGATTAACTATTTTATACCACAGTTACCTTTTGAACAGAGTAAAAGACCAAAAAGAACGGATACTGGTTTTTTTTTGAGGGGAAAAATGTCTAGTTAATGCAGCGAGGGTCATTCCTAAACATCGACAACAAGATAAGTGCATTCCATTCCCTTTCTGCCGCCTTCAAACAAAAACAGGGTGATTGAGCGATGATATCCAGTGATGTTTCCATGACAAGACTTTATACTCCAACAAATAATTCTTCTTGCCAGTTCTTTATGTAGGATTGGAGTAACCGTTTGCAAAGAAAGTTTCATACAAGTAAAAAATAAATAAAAAAAACAGACTAGATTTTTTTTGTAGCTTAAAAAAAAGAAGATACATCACTTAATTTCACGATTATTTGTGCATCTCACTTTATTTTGTCGACAAAATTTTTTTATTCTGTTTGCAATTTAAACTCTTTGTGGTACTTTTCTGCAGGCAATTAAAGGGGAATAACACAGGGAAATAACATTTTAATCCATGGCTGTTACCACAGCAACTAGATACATTAAATACATATAATTGGCACAAATTTGTATAGCGTGTCTCATTTTTCGCTTCGTCTGCTAATTTATCTTTTTAATTAACCACTGTATTACTCCAGGTATTATGTGATTGTCTCCCTCCCCTTTTACCCATCTGACCCTCTCATCACCTGAGTAATTTCTTTGTAATATCATTGACTCTGCCTTCAACCAGTCATGAAACCTGCACATCAACAGTTAATTAATTCGACACACACACGCCCACACACACACACACACACCATTGGCACTTCCTCAAGCTGCTCCAAGCCTCCTCACAAGCAGTATCCTGACTAGCACTTTCACTTGGTTTGGTATGTGGTGGAATCAAAATATCTGGTAAGGCATGGCCCAGTGACAACAGTCCAAATATTGCTTCCATTGCTAATGGACACCTCCTGTGAGAAAAAGAACTTAGTATAACTTAGCAATAAACTAAATGAGATGGTTATAATGTAAGCTTGTCAAAGTGAGTTTATTGTATTGAAAGATTGATTATACTAGGTCTCTTATGCCACACCCGCTCTTTTACATCTATATCCGTCTCTCTCTCCCTCCCCCATCCAGCTCACCTGAGAGACTGTTTGTAGCATGCAGCTGCACTGTGCCTGTGGAACATAGTATATTAATAAAGTGAAATTGACAGTACATTATAATAATCTATTTACACATCGTCCTTGACTTGTTGGAATAACTTGGCCATAGCAATCCAGATTTTTGAATCTCTCTGGTCTGGAGGAATCTTGACTAGCTGTTGTCAATGAAACAAGATTAGCTCATCTTAACAATTATCAAAAAGTAACGTTAAAGTTTGATGCGCACTACTTGAGTTATGCAATTAAATAATCCTTCCAAAAATTTAATACTTAAAAGTTCAACGAACATAATTGCTATAGACACTGTTACGTATGTAGTTACATTCCAGTTGAAAACTTACCACTGTTAGTGCTTCTTCCAATTCCTTGAGGTCTAAATGGCACTTATAAATCCTCCACCTCACACTTGTCTCACTCACATCCTCCTCCTGGATAGTCAAACTCAGTCAACTAACTTGGTTGAAAGTATAGAATTTACATTGCCACAGTGTTGTTCATAAAATTGATGTCAAATTTAGAAAAAAAAAAATTAAAAAAAAAAACCTGCCAACACTTAGGTTGTTATCAAACAAGAAAGCTGCAGGAGCAGTCCTCTGTTTATGGCCTGACTCTGCAGTCCTCAATCACCTAATAGTTACCACAAGTCAAACTCAGGTACCTCTTTATTATTATTATAAAATTAGCATTTTTTTTTAATTGTAAGAGAAAAGGCCATAAACTATACTTTTGGCAATGTCCAGTGCAATAGCAAGTAAAAAGATAGCATGATAAAAAAAAATCACTAGTTTTATCGTTACTTGCAATTTTCTAGTTTATTCGTTTGTTTCTTGGCAATCTAATGTTGGAATATAGCCATAATAGTTGATGTTCAACACATGTATCCCTCCCCCCCTCCCCCTCTCCTCCCACCCACACCCACACACATGCACAACTCATCTGAGTCAGCTTCGCTTGCTTCATTTCAGCTGTGAATAATTGTAAATAGTGTATGACATTGCACATTACTATGGTAACACGCTTAGCTAATTATACTTGTAACACATAATGTATACATTGGACATTTTCCTAAAGTATTTCCACATCACATGAGCGTTTTCAATATTTTCCATATTGAGCGCTGCAGATTGAAGGCTCCAATGCATATGTATGTAGTTCTGGACAACTGATTTATAGAAGTATGGTGGGGGGCTACCTCTGAAAATTTACTATCTATCCAATTAAACAACTCATCATACAATATGGTGACGTCATTTCACTCTCACGCTCATATTTTACTCGCCGTTGGCTAGTGAAATACTTATACATACATGCTCATGAAATATCTCCCCATATTGTATGATGACTCATGCTATATTTCATTAATTATTACCATCTTTGGTGGAAGGTAATGGCCACATTGAAAATAGATTAATTTTTAAAATCTATCATATCATACTTATTATATATGAAACTACATATGGGTGTATGTATGTATGTATATAGATTTTAAAAAAACTTACAACTGTTTTTGAAAAACTGGCTTGCTTTAATTTTCTTAGACCCAAATCAAAATATTTCTAGAAAATGATGGTATTCAAATTGTAGTAAACTTAACTATATTTAATATCACATACTATAGCTCTTTTGAAGTGTTGAGTTGAGTACAGACTGTCAGCATAATAAATGATGACTTTGTAGTGTTGCTTTGGATACAACTTCAAGCCAAGTTCAGATGAATTTGACAAAAGAAAATCTCCCTAAAATTTTGTAGTAAAGCTTCACAAAAAAAACATTTTAGAAATACCAATATAGTTATGCTTCCTTCTAAGTTACAGTTAACCAGAGAATAGAACTGGTGTAAAATGTCCCACAATGGAGTTGACATGACAGCAGTTTTGTTGTCGTCACACAGCACTGCAGTCGTTTCCCCCTGCTAAAACGGAATCAATCCGCGGGAAAATTAGTATAGCGACCATTTACCAGTTATGGAAAGCAGTGAAGAACATGAAAAATTTCCTCAAGCTGAACTTGTATTTCCACAGGATCTGAAGCCAAGTCCACTTAAACTTGTCAAGAAACCTGGAAATACCTCCATTAAAAGCTTTTTACCATCTAGCACTTCATTCCATCCCACTGATCTCACGACATGCAAGTGTGAAGGCTTTCTCTTTGGCAACGGAGCCGTAATTTCTGTACCAGAACACGTATGGGCCCTTATACTTTTGGGTGCGTACGGCAAGGGATCTTTTTCTCGTAGCATACCTTGTCATAACCACGTCCCAACACCAGTTGATCTTAAACAAAGAAAGCGCAAAAGCCCGGCGAACTCTGCAAGAAAGACTTTAAAAGAATGGGAAAAGAGAATCAAACTGCATTCTCACTGGAAAAGCGAACAAGAAAGCGGTTGGTCCGGTTGTGACGACGACCTTTTACCCACACTATCATCCTTTGATGAGCATGAAGAAATAGAGTACAAGGATTTTATTTGTGTGCTGGACAAAATCAAAGGTAGGGATCCTTATGTCATTGATGAGTACCTCCAATTAGGCTCTGAAGAAACTTTTTATCTCAGTGGTGAATTGAAAGTGCTGGAAATCTGTTCACACGAGGCCAGTACACCTCTCATTCCAACACGCATTTGGGCAATTCTTGTAGAAGATGTGCCTAGTTTTCCTTACAAGTATGCCGCCTACAAACACTACAGAGAGGGTTACTGGGTTCCTAAGTCTGGACTCAAATTCGGAGTTGACTTCTTACTGTACAAGACAAGTCCGATGCATTTCCACTCCAGCTTTGCAGTGTTAGTACGGGGCAATAGGGGATACAAAGATAGCCAATCATGGAAGGACATAGTGACGGTCACTCGAACTTGTCAAGCAACTGGGAAGGACTTACTTTTGTGTGATGTCACATTTCCTGAGGGTGTAGACATTAATGTGCCCACCTGTATTGATCACGTGACAGTTGTTGATACCATTGTCAAATGGTGGGTTCCAGAACAAGATAGAGAAATGTAAACAAACATATGTACATGTACATCAAATAATATTGAAATGATTGAGTTAAATATTGGACCTTGAGTGATTCACATCCAGTGAGAACAGTTGAGGGGGTAGTTGACAAAATAGATGGAAAAACTTATTGCCTCTTACTTTTGCCCTTGCATCTGTTTCATGACTGCTTGATCGTTCAAATACATTTCAGTAAGCTTCTTCCCTATTCTGTCGTGAATCTCCAGGAACTTCGCAACACACCGATCCAGGCACACCGCTTCCCCCTTAGCGAGTTCGCCTTCTGAATAATTCGGAGGTATGCATTTTTTATGGCAACCTCTGGATAACCTTTGTAAATAATTGTAATGAATAATTAGTAATAAAAGCGTACCACAATTACCTGTTATACAAGTCAGTCATCATTTCTATCTCTAAGTTGGCAAATGCATCTTGAGCCCCTTGCTGAGCCATAATGATACACTTGACTTCACACTTTTTCTCTTCAAAACTTTAAAATTCTAATTCGAGCCCGCCAACACGTGTGACCCGTTAACTTATGGCTACTGTACAGCACTGTAGCGACGATATTTGTGTAGAAAAAGAGGAGCAGAGAGACTCTTCTGAACAAGTGTGTGAAGACGAGAAGGATCGGGTTCAAAAAGCGCTTAATGATGCCATTTTAGCCACCAATTTCAATTCATTGTCAGTATCCAATCCACCGGAGAAAAGTAATATTCGGACTCTTTCACCAGAGGCTAGCAACACCAGTTGTGCTCATTCTCCGAGATCATGCCACCACAAAAGCATAAAGTGGGTGAACATTACCGACAAGTTCGCCAGCTTAGCTGACAAGTTACTGCCTGGAGATCTAATTCAAGACCCAGAATTCAGCCTTTTTGAAGCCATGTCAGCCATTGAGCTGATGGACAGTAAAATGGATGCGTCTCTGCTGTGGACATCATACAAAGGCTATCCACGGACTATAGAGGAGGCACTGGCAACTGGAAGATTAAAGTGCGATGGGTACTCTCCGGAAGAGTTAATTGGAGTCATGGATGAAGTGTTGGCCTGTATAGCAACTTGGCTGGAGGGACATACACTAGCTCAGACAGTCTTTACTTGCATGTATCTTTTGGACGTGGAAAAAGTTGAGAGCGTGTACTTGAAATCGTTTTCTCTAGCCATTGTCAAGACAGTGGAGTATATGAGAGCTTGCATTTGTCAGGGGAGAGTCTTTGCAGAAGACGACCAGCAAGGATTGTGTCATGGTTTGAACATGCTAAATAGCATCACTGAAACATCAATTAATTCATCGCTGAAAGTTGCTGAGGAGCAAGTCCAGACCATGCTCAAGCATGCATCAACACTTAGCGACGGCGATGAGGACAAGCTACTTGATGGGAGCAGTTTGAAGGCGTGGCAGGTCCTTCACTTGAGGATTCGATTTGTGAAAAACCTATTTGCTTTTGTTATTGCGATGGGAAAAAACAACCTACAAGGGATTGAATCTGGCTTGAGCAAGTTGTCCCTGAGTGCGAATCTCATGGCAGAAATGAGAAAGACGATAAATGTAGGTCATCAATTAGACCAGAGCAACCCATTGCAGTTGGGATTTCATCCAGTCATTAACCAACATCTCCTCCCTCCTAGCTACAAACCTTATGCCATTCTCTCTCGTGAGGTATCCTTTGGTGTCCTTGAAGAAGTGTTGCTGCAAATTCACACCATTATTGGGTTCGGAAAGATAGACTCATTTCGTGAGTTGTTTCGCTCAATCAAAGATTTCAGTTTGGGAGGAAAGTGCCCAAGTGTGTTAGTACGTTCTCTTTTAGTTCTCGTGTGCATCCAAGGAGATCGGAAGAAGTTGTTTGGGTCGCGTAGCCTAGAAGAGCTAATACGTGAAGACATCAAAAACTTTGTGCTTCCTCCATCGCTAAATTCTCGGTCTCCAGTGTCCACAGCACCTCAAGCTAAAGAAGTTACTGAAAGGTTTGTGGGACAATCTGTGGTAGCAATTGTGGAATTTCTTAGAGTATTTTGCCAGCACCGAGCAAGGCAGCGCTACAAGATAGTGCGGTGTCTGGAAAGGTTGGGGGAGTTTCAGCAAGAAGTACAGCGAATGGACGAGATAATGAATTTAGTCAGTTCTAAGTTGGACTCAAACAGAATTCATTCTACTTCCTTCAGTAACTGGTTTCTGTACTACATCTTGCAGTTGATGGTTGAGTTTGTTTGCCTGGGGTTTGAGTTTGACCTCTACAGCCCTTTTGAGATCCACTATGTTTATTGGTACTTGGAATTCCTCTACGGTTGGCATGAGACTACGATTAAGTCCGCTGAAAGGCTCCACCTTGCAGAGTCCCATGTGGTGACTAAAGGAAAGCGTAAGCAAGCAAAAAAATCTAAAGTACATTTTTCCAAGGAGAGGGACAGAGAAAGTGCAGTTGTTCGTGTGAAAAGAATGGTGTGTGTTGGACTTATGAGAGCTTTTGAAGGACTTCTCCTCGACCAACGAATTCCCCAGCCTAAATTTGAACACGGCAGTGTCAAATTTTGCTTCCAAAATCGCTTCTTCCCATTTGCTTCCCTCATTTCCCCTCAGCTCCTTACCTATGATGACTACCAAAAGCTTGCTAGTATTGACAATTACAAAAACAATGAATTAAATTTGTACGAGGCCTCTGCCAAGCATTTCCTAACAGCCAAAACAGCTTTGGAAAATGTTAGTCACAGAGGTGAAGAACTTGAAAGTTTGCTGAAAGTCATTAAAACCAACTTAGTTGTAATGAATCTTACAGCAAAGGGACATAAGAGGGAATCGAAGTCTCCGCCTAGCTTCGACTATTCATTACATAAACACTTTCCTGTCATTAGACTAACTTAATTATTTGCTCTGTTTGTCAGTCTGTTTTGCATGCACACTTTATTTATGGCAAATGCACTAAATAATATGAATCATTATATAAAGTTACGACAATTTAGTTTGCCCTTTCATTGTTTCAGCTTTCTTCTTCAGATTAGGGTGTTTTTCAAGCCATTGAGCAAGAATTTCTTCTCCCGTTAAGTTGCTGTATAAGATGCTTGCAGCATGTGGCCTCTTTTGCTCTTCTAACTCTTCATGGGGGGGGGGGGGGGGGGGGGAGAGAACATTTAATTATATGAATTTTAATGAAATAATTTTATTCACCTATACGGTCATAATATTCCTTCCGCGCTCGTAGGTGGGAAAATCCACTAAGATGTTTCTTTCTGTTCTTCGGAATGTCTTGAAACGACTTCTGACAAAACTCGCAGTAATAACGTTTGGGCATTCCGGCTCTCAAGGCCTATAGTTGGTTGACGCTTTTCCAAATTCCATCATCGCATCATCAAGAAAGACATGACGTAATGTTTGCGCGCGAGCAAAATAACTGCTGCGCGGGGGGCGCCACTTCCCCCCCCGGCCGCTCTCCCACCCACTTGCCCACCTATTTCCCAAGACTATTATTATGGTGACAGCCGAAAGTTGCTGAAGTTACTAACACTAACTTACTAGCTAATTGGGTGTATGTATTATATTGGTGGCATTGCATCCGTGGCATTGCTTCACTAAGTTTTCCGAGTTCCTATTTTTTTCTTTTGTTGTTGTAACGGGGTGCTTACTGTCGCTATTTGAAGATGCCCAAATGGTTAGGGCGGAGCAAGGCGGACAAAGAAAAGAAGAAGCTAGAAAAGGAGAGCAAAAGTGGATCTGATATCAAGCAAATTCCCAGAAAACCATCTTCTTCTTCGCTTTCCCCAACTCACCAGCATATCGCTGTGTATGGAGCGGACAATAAACTGCATGTCTCTCCAGGGTCGTCGTCTGGAGGGGTGGCAGCAACCAGAGACAGCTCTTCTCCATCTCCCAGTGATTCCAGTCAGGACATTGGTAAAAGGCTTGTGCCTTCTAATGACAAGTCTAGCATTCCCCGTAGAGAGTCTGGCACTAAGGTTGCAGCCCACAAAGCCTTCTATGAAGGCTTACATGGTTCTACAAGTCCGAGGCCCAGTACCAGCCCTGAGAAGAAAGCAAAAGATTTCTCAGAGTCTGCGATGTCGAGTTCCTCGAATACATCTAGTAGGATTTCTGTGTCTGTTACTAGTCCAACCTCTCGAGCTTCTACAACTGCGCAATCGTCGCCTAAAGCTGTGACTGGTTATACAACCTCTTCATCGCCAACAATTCCAAGAAGAGATTTTGACAGTCCAATTGGGCTTGGAACTGAAGTTAGCAGAGATAAAGACTTTGCCGGTGTTGACCTTCCTTTACCACCGCTACAGATGACACCAGTGCGTCTTCGGGAGGTTGATGCAATGCGGAGCATGCACAGTGGAGGGTTTGGTTTCATCTTGCGCAAGTCCTACTTACCCTCGCCCGAAGAGCCTGACAAAACTAAACTAGTTCACTTGATTGAGCCGAGGCCGGACTACAATGGACCGTTGATGACAGGAGATAGGATCATTGAAGTGAACGGAGAGGATGTGGAGGATGCTCCACACGAAGCTGTGGTGGAGATGATCAAGGCTTCTGGGGACTGTGTCAACCTCAAGGTGGCCTCCATGCCTGAACTGCTAGAGCTAAATGCTAGAGGAGCTTTGGATAACCCCCAAGATAATCCTCTGGAGAGAAGTTCCGTCTTCAGAAGATCTGGAAAAGCAAAACAAGGAACAGGTGAGCTCACACTAGAACACAGTTGTTATTGTTGTTGTTGTTGTTGTTGTTGTTAAGGCTTTTGTACTCGCGTGTGAGGTGAGAATCAGTCTGTAAACCCTTTGTTTCCATTTCAGCAACTTGTATTTCAGATTTTTTTTCACACATTTTGTTATATTTGATGTCCCTCATGTCAGCTATACTTTAATACCACCCCTTCACAGTAATGCATGTGTGGCAGCAGAATCAAGTAATGTGTTTGTTTGAAGTTTTTCCAACAAATTATTAGATAACAGGTAGCTATGATAGTAATATTTAAAGATACTATCTTACCACCTTTCATTCTTGATTTTACTTTATGCTATTATTATAGGTACATTGAGAAGGCAAGGAAAACCTAGAAATGAATTCAAGGTAAATGTAGCAATATGTATATCTTTTGTGTGTTTGTGTGTGTATGTGTGTGGGGGGGAGGGGTTGGGTGGAGGAGGGAGATAGGATAAGTGTCATTGCTACTTTCTCTCTAGAGTTGAGTTTTCTAGTCCACTTCTCCAATTGCATTCATCCTTTGTGAGACATTTGTATTCCCAATGCAGAGATCAAATGTCCTCAGTCTGTAGTTAATAGGTCTGGTTACCAGCAGCCACTTGGTTGTGTATTCATGGAGACTTGTTTTGTTTTGTGTATACATTGGTTGAACAAGGGGGAGAAAAAAATGGAGGTCTGGAATTACTACACTTGGATTGTAGCTTTGGATTAGGTGGGGGTGGGTTGGAAGGGGGGGGGGGGGGGGGGGAGGGGAGGGGGGAAGGGTGTTAGCTACAGCTGCATGCTTTTAAATCTAGTTGAAACATAGAATCAATCTATATGCCAAGGTACTGTGTGTCCCAATACATACTAGTGTTATAGATTTGCAGAGCGAGTTTGTGCAACTTGCCTATGTATGAATGAACTCTCTGTGTGTGTGTGTGAATGTCCCTTCTAGCCTGTGTCTTTGGTTGTGTATTATTGCAAGAGTGAGAGTCCATGGAGTTTGTGTTGTATTCCTTGTTTGCTGCGTGTCTCTTGTTTGCCACATGTCTATGTGTGTGAGTGTGTCTATGTGGTCGTGTCACATGTTCTGGTTCACATGTTACTGGTAGCTGTACAGTTTGTGGCCATGTAGTTCAACTTCAGTTACATGTACTCGTGTGCATGTTGCACCTAGCACATGCCCTCTGCACTGGCTCATGTAGATATAAATACCAAACATAACAAAACAAAAACAATATAACAACAAAAAAAAAACACAAAAAAAACACAAAAAAAAAACCCCAGCTAACCTGCAGTAATGCGCTCTAAGTTAGCAGAATGTATATTTGACGGTAGACTGTTTAGGCATGGCATAGCAGAAAATTATGACAGCCTTATTTTTAGAGACTATTTTTAGAGCCCCAATTCTAACTTTGTATAGACTTGTGAGGATTGTTTGAATGCTGGAGGGAAGTGTTAGCGTTTGGAGCGTGGATGTAGCGTCTTTGGGTAAATGGTTAAGAAATAGTGTTCATGCACGCGCCAGTCTTTGGGATCGCCTAGTTCTAATGAGAGGCTAATGAAGGAGCAAGTTGTGCCAGGCTGTGCATGTGCTACTCTAGCATGCCCCGACTGTTGTATGAAAATGTGTTTCTATTGGAGATTCTAAATCTGCAAAACACGTCTCATACATTGTCGTTTCTTCTCAGACTTGACTCCCTCCTTACTAGCTCTATGTCTGACTGGCCCTGCTGAGTAAGGACCACATTTTTCCCCCTTTGTTGGGTGAGTGTGTTCATACATCTCCCTGGTCTCCCGAGTTCTTTTCATTTGTCCTCTTACAAGAGTGCAGTTGGTTGGCAGCTGTAGTGGGCACTGTCAGAGGTAGATATATGGTTAGTTTGCAGGGGAAGGGGCCACCTGTTCCCTTGGGAGGCAGTCTATGCTGTTATAGAGGAGACAAAAAGATATTTGTAGAGCCAGATGTGTCTTCATTGGTATGAGTTGGAAGGAATATGAGCCATACTATTGAAGTAATCTGTAATTTGCCTTCAGACTTCTCTTCACAATAGTGTAATTGCTCGTGGTAGGCTCTTACATTGTTGTTGGCCAGAGTGTTGATGAGAATGGTGTGTGAGGCAGTGAGGGTGTTGTGTGTGCTGCAGATGGTGTTGGTGTAGTGTGCTAAACTTTAAGGTCCATGAGTTAGATAACTCTTGACTGATAAGCCATGCCAGGTTTGTGTTGCCTTGCTGGTGTATAGTTTCCATGGCGATGAGGTGGTTTAGGTGGGATTATTTTGATTTGATGATGTAAAAAATATTAGAAAAAAGAATTTTAGCAGAAGACAGGAAGTGGTCATCAGTGAACTGTGATGGAACTCCACTGCAGTTGTGGGTGGTTGGTATTTATGACTGAGAATTTGACTTTCCACTTGAGTTACCTCATAATTGGAGGCACTTGTGGGGCTTCGTTGTCATGTAATGAGTAGGAAATGTTCTTGTTGGTGTGTTGTTGTTGTTGTTTTCTTCTTTTTTTAATATTAAATACACTGCTTTTTAAATTTTAATCAGTGGATCCTGGTATGGCGAGGGTATGCCCAAGAAGGGCTAGAGTGTGTGGGAAAGTTGAAAACCACAACAAAAAACGATAAGTGATGTTGTTGATGAGGCATTTTATCTACTATTAAGTTAGATCACCATAGATTTATCCAGCTGAAACTCGGACTTCAATGAGCTCTGGGTCTTCTTCTCTTGTAAATATTTGGCCACTGGAGCAAGTTGTAGTGGCTTCTATTTGTGTGCTCAACCCAGGCCAAGGAGTAGTTGGCAATTTCAACTTGCAAACTTTACACTTTCTCAGAACAACCAATTTCTAGAGTTCCGTGTTGACCTCTTGCCAGTTCACCGAGTGTAGGTGGAAAATGTTGATAATTCAACCCAGGGAGTTGTCCTTGAAGCAGCCAGTGGCTGCCTTATGGAAAGGGAGGAAGAGAGAGAGAAAGGGAGATTATAGGATTTGTTGGTTTGATGTGTCCGTTGAAGGAGTGTCCGTTCATGAGGTGAGTGGAGCACAGGCTTCTCTTCATGAGGTGAGTGGAGCACAGGCTTCTCTTCATGAGGTGAGTGGAGCACAGGTTTCTCTTCATGAGGTGAGTGGAGCACAGGCTTCTCTTCATGAGGTGAGTGGAGCACAGGTTTCTCTTCATGAGAGGTTTCTCTTCATGGAAAGAGTTACTTGTATGGTTTCTGCCACACTTCACTCTATTGGTTCACATGAGGTCAGCATGAGGTTGCCCATACTTAGTGGCAAGTATGGGGTTGAATTATTAGCATCTTTTCATACTTGTACTGACCACAGTACTAGTGGCTAGAGTATAGGCAGTGTGTTAGTGTGTGCAGTGTGTGCAGGAATGTGTTAGCACTGTTTCTGGCAATAGACTAGTGGCTAGATATGTGTGTGTGTGTGTGTGCAGGAATGTGTTAGCACTGTTTCTGGCAATAGACTAGTGGCTAGATATAGGCGGTGTGTGTGTGTGTGTGTGCAGGAATGTGTTAGCACTGTTTCTGGCAATAGACTAGTGGCTAGATATAGGCGGTGTGTGTGTGTGTGTGTGCAGGAATGTGTTAGCACTGTTTCTGGCAATAGTTCTGAGCAGCAAATGTTTTGGCAGACATTTTGTTTGTGTACTTTATTCCAACCAGCTGTTGACAAATTTAAAGCGAGACTGTGAGGCTCATTCTTCATGTTCTGGTACATGTCATCCAGACTTACTTCCTGTTCGATAAGCGTGTGTGTGCGTATGAATGTGTAGTGGTATGTGTGTGCACATGTAGAAGTGCTTGTGTGTGTATTTCCTCGTACACTATGTGTGTGCTTGGTTGCTTGTATAACTTGTGATTTAATTTTTGTTATTTGTGTGTGTACATGTGTGACTGTTTTGGACGGGTGGTAGTTTGGAGTTCAAAGACTTGATATTATCAGTTTGTATATCTCTATCCCTCAAGGGAGAGTCCTATATGTGTTGTTCCTAAGGCAATGCTAGTGTTATTTATGTTCTCACTTCCAGTGGGTGTGGTTTCTGGCCACTTGTAGGTTGGGTGACAGCTATATAATTAAACAAAGAGTACCTGCTGAAAGGGTGGAATTGGCTGGGTGTTGACGGAGTTGCTGGGTGTTGACAGAGTTGCTGGGTGTTGATGGAGTTGCTGGGTGTTGACGGAGTTGCTGGGTGTTGACAGAGTTGCTGGGTGTTGACGGAGTTGCTGGGTGTGGACGGAGTTGCTGGGTGTTGACGGAGTTGCTGGGTGTTGACGGAGTTGCTGGGTGTTGACAGAGTTGCTGGGTGTTGACAGAGTTGCTGGGTGTTGACGGAGTTGCTGGGTGTTGACGGAGTTGCTGGGTGTTGACGGAGTTGCTGGGTGTTGATGGAGTTGCTGGGCGTGGGCAGTAGCTACACTGTCCACCAGTTCTGGAGTTTCCATTCCCATTCCTCACCCCTCATCCTCATTCTCAGAAGAATGAGGATGAAGTGGTATTAGAATGTGGAAGCGGTAAATAGTTAGATTTTCAGTGCAATTGTTGCAGTGAGAAGGGGACCGATAGAGAATGGGAATGGAACAGTACGGCTATTGTATGGGGCAGAAAGGAATAAGTTTGAAAAGATGACTGAATAGGATGACATCAAGGGTAGAATTAGAGTAGTTAAAGTGAGGTCAAAAATTAGTATGCTTCTCAAAATAATAGTTGCAATTATTCTATTGACTGTCATTAGTCTGTCAGCATGTGTGTGTGCATGTGTGTGTATGCACCATGGTAACTGATTTAATATAACACAAACATTTACTACTTGTGAGTCATTAGCACTCCAACTTCCAATTTGAAGACATTAGTTTGCATACATTGGAGCTTTGAATACCAAATAATACACACAACATGACAGACGGCCTGTATGTATGTGTGTTTATGCATTATCTGTGCATGTGTTTGTGTGTGTTTACGTGCATGTGTTTGTGTGTTTCAGGCCAGGACAGAGGCAGAAGTGAGAATGGAGAGGGAGGGGCTGAACAAAGAGAGCGTGTGGGTGGTACACAAGGCGGGCTTTACCCAGGGAACTGTGGTCCAGGACTCTCCCAAGAAGACTTCTCTGGCAACTCATGTCAGCTTCTTCAGAGTCCAGGTATGTGCGTGTTGGTGGGAAGTAGTGGGCGTGGCATAATGGGAGAGGGAAAGGTGCCGAGGTTTGAAGTGATTTTCCACCATTTATTACAGCATAATGGAACTATTTGTTGTAGATATGTGTTTGCCTGTACGGGAAAGGGTGCTTGATTGGGTTATCACAAAGTACTTGTACTCATTTACTTGGCAGGAGGGTATAAAGATGTAGGTGATGCGGTAATGGTTATCACTGGTATAATATGTAATAGGCTAGGTGGGTAGTGGTTGTCAGAGGGGTGGGTATACATGCAGGTGTTTTATTACATTCGGTTGCCCGAGATATTTGAGAGGTATCAGTTTCGGACATCAAGTTGTTTAACTGAAAGTGGTTTCTCTGGTAACGGGGAACTCTAGAACATCAGCTAGTACTATAGTTATTCAATACAGCATAAAATGTCTGGCATGATTTGGGAAAGGGATAGAGAGGGGGGGGGGGGGGGGTGGAGGGAAGAATGGTTGGAGGGAGGTCAAAGCTGCAAGATTAAAAGTGTTTATTCTGCATCTGGTAGGTGTCCATATGTGTTGATTTTCACATTTCCTTTTTCTTTTCTGCTCACACTAGAGACAGTAGTTGCCTCTTCCCCCCAGGGCCTATTTCAGTGAATGTAAATAGCCTGAAGTGGAAGTGCCTGGAGGGTTAGTGCTATACATTCCAGGAGGTTTTAACTACATTCACATAGAATGAATTCATTATGAAAGTTTGGCAGGAGGACTCTCTGAGTTCCAGATTCCAAATTAGTCTACCATTTTATTTGTTTTGTCTTTTAAGGACAAGCCCTGGTTTGTTAGTTTTCTGGCACAATTTATTAACCATTAAGAACAATACTGTTTAAAATGTTCTGACAGTGAGTGAGTTTCTAAATAGAGCCTTCCATGGTTGAAAACTTACCTCCAATACAACATGTCCACCAAACTTGGCAACTATGAAAAAAAAGTTATCACAAATAAGGAGTGAGGAATGCAGGTTGTGAGCTTGTGTTTAGTCTCTGTTAGTTTAGCTGGCCTAGTATGGATGTGTCTGCTTCATGCACGAGAGGATTTGTTATTGTAACCTCAGACTATTAGCTTGTTCAATTGAGACGGCTCCATACTCGCTAGCTAGTGCCCTTCTGCTCCAGGCTATTCCTCAAGCAGCTGAGAGACATGGTCAAGTAATCTATGGAAGCAGGCTGTGATTGCGCGGCAGACGCTAAAAGAGCAAAGTGAAGTGATCTTTTAGCACTTGTTTGATGATCACGTCCCAAATGGCTTCGTATTTTGCACGTTATACAAGGACCGGGCTGTAAGGACTGGGCTGTAAGGACCGGGCTGTAAGGACGGGCTGTAAGGACTGGGCTGTAAGGACCAGGCTGTAAGGACCGGGCTGTAAGGACCGGGCTGTAAGGACCGGGTAAGGACCGGGCTGTAAGGACCGGGCTGTAAGGACTGGGCTGTAAGGACTGGGCTGTAAGGACTGGGCTGTAAGGACCGGGCTGTAAGGACTGGGCTGTAAGGACTGGGCTGTAAGGACCAGGCTGTAAGGACCGGGCTGTAAGGACCGGGCTGTAAGGACCGGGCTGTAAGGACTGGGCTGTAAGGACTGGGCTGTAAGGACTGGGCTGTAAGGACCGGGCTGTAAGGACTGGGCTGTAAGGACTGGGCTGTAAGGACCAGGCTGTAAGGACCGGGCTGTAAGGACCGGGCTGTAAGGACTGGGCTGTAAGGACCAGGCTGTAAGGACTGGGCTGTAAGGACCAGGCTGTAAGGACCGGGCTGTAAGGACCGGGCTGTAAGGACTGGGCTGTAAGGACCAGGCTGTAAGGACCGGGCTATAAGGACTGGGCTGTAAGGACCGGGCTGTAAGGACCGGGCTGTAAGGACTGGGCTGTAAGGACCGGGCTGTAAGGACCGGGCTATAAGGACTGGGCTGTAAGGACCGGGCTGTAAGGACTGGGCTGTAAGGACCAGGCTGTAGCCTGGCAGGCGACAGACAACTGGCATTTCAGTGGCTTGTACTCGTTGATTTCGGTGTACACAAAATGGCCGTTCAGTGCAGGGTGTTTTTTTTTTCCTTTCATTTTACGGGAGTCTATTAGTATCACCACTATACTGCACACTGAATTACACTGTAACTTTAGTTTATTTATGTATATCATTGGGTTGCAAGTTTTTATCACTGATGGTAAGAAAGCAAACAGATCCTGGGGTGTGGGTTGTTATTATATGCAACTAGTTTGAATCCATCTTTTTATTATTATTATTTTATTTTCCAGAGTAAGGAGTTGATCCGTGTCCAATTAGCCCACAACGGTGAAGTCCTGGAAGTGGATGACGAGGACACTGAGAAGGTAAGTCATTCTCAGGCTGACTTGCAGCTGTTACTATTGCTTTTCCCCCTCCAGGCCAACCCTTCTACACTGGACAAGGTAGAGGATCTCGTGAACTTGGTTCACCTCAATGAGAGCAGTGCACTGCACGTGCTCAGACAGCGCTATGGTAGCAGCCTCATTCACACTTTTGCAGGACGCCATTTGCTAGTGTTGAATCCTCTCAAGCCACTCTCCTCATATGTGGATAGGGTGAGCATTAATTGAGGGACTGTTGACAAACGTAGCAATACTAATACATAATAATAATAAGGAGGAGGAGGAGAAGTTAAAGAAAGAATTTTTCAAGATTATCTATTTTTTGATTGATCATATTAACAAATAGGGTACACACATCGGGTACAGCTTACATAAAGCCACACCCCTTCTCTGTGTGTGCAGGTAATAGACATGTTCCGAGGCTGTCGTAGAGAAGACGTTCCCCCTCACATCTTCGCAATGGGCCAGCAGGCGTACCGGGACATGATGGTGACCAGACAGGACCAGTCTCTGATCCTCATGGGACTGTCTGGGTCTGGCAAGACCTTCAACACTCGCTATCTCCTCCGATATCTCACCACTATCGGCCAGCCGGACCACGGAGTCGTCACAAGTGAGTCTGTCTGTCAGTCGTTGGGCTGTGGGGAGGTGTGGTCTGATGTGTGGTCTGATTTGAAACCAAGTTAACCAATAATCAACTGAAGAGTAAAGAATTTGAATCCTTATGCGTGGGAACCTCTGGCCAAACTCACAGCAGTGCTCCTAGTATCATGACAGTCATTCTGGTGCTCCTAGTATCATGACAGTCATTCTGCTGCTCCTAGTATCATGACAGTCATTCTGGTGCTCCTAGTATCATGACAGTCATTCTGCTGCTCCTAGTATCATGACAGTCATTCTGGTGCTCCTAGTATCATGACAGTCATTCTGCTGCTACTGTTGCATTCTGTTCTAGACTCTAGTATTGGTCTGCACATGAGCACAACATCAGGAGTCTTTGTTGCTCCCATGTTTGCTGTTATTAGTCTCAGTCAGTTTATCTTCTTCTGTGTTATACATTTCCTGGACTAGTTTATGTGAATATTCTTTAATAGTATGTATGTCTGGAATGTCAATTGAGAGTAGCACAGGAAGAATAGATACCAGAATGAGATAGGCTTCTTTCTTTAATGTTTATTCATTCATTGTGTGTGTGTGTGTGTGTGGCAGATGCTAAGCTAGATGCGGTGGAGTTGCTGCTGCATTCCTTCAGTAGTGCTGCCACAGTCCTCAACCCTCAGGCTACTCGATGTGCTTGCCTCTACTCTCTGAACTTTGACCCCAGTGGTACCATTCTCAGTGCAGCAATTCAAGTACATACAATATAACTTAAATGCATTCTTTGTGACTTTTTTACTTACCGTATGGGATGCACATATTTCTTATTCTAAGATGAACACAGTACTTTATTAGCTTATTTGGTATATCATATCCATTGATCCTTACATACATACGTACATACATACGTACATACATACATACATACATACATTTTTCATTAGTTCCTTTATTTTCATTCATTCATCATTTCGTTAATTTATTCTTTCATTTTCTCCTTCATTCACTATTCTATGTGTGCTTATTTCCAGACGTTCCTCCTGGAGAAGAATCGTATCATTCAGCACTCCCAAGGAGAAGGCAACTTTAACATCTTCTACCAGTTGCTATCTGGAGCTGATGACCAATTGACCAATGATCTCATGCTAGACACCATCGTGGAGACTGACGACATCAACCTGTACTGCGAGGAACTAGACGATGTGAGTGTGTATGTGTGTGCGTGTTAATAGGTACAATATGTGTGTGAGTGTGTATGTGTGTGCAACGGCATGTGAGTAGGTATGCGTGTGGTTGAGGCAACTTAGATATGTACGTGTGTGTATGGAGTGTGGGCGAGCTCTATTTCACATTCTTGTTCCATACATACTAACTCTATATCCCAATTCCAACGACACTGTATTCCTGTTCCACAACACTCATTCTTGTTCCACAACACTCATTCTTGTTCCACAACACTCATTCTTGTTCCACAACACTCATTCTTGTTCCATTACACTATGTATGCCACCTTCCTGGTAAGAATGCTTAATCAAGATATTATATGCTCCACTAACGAGTAGGAGGGAAAGATGTTAAATGAAGAATTACATGCTATTGAAATGTCTTCTCTTCTTCCTGTGTAGCCATTGAGAGAGGAGAGTGCTGGTTATGTGTGGGATCTCATCCAGAACTGTCTGGAGATTCTTGGCATCTCTGATGAAGAAGCTCTGGGTCTGTGGTCCCTCTTGGCTGCCATCTACCACCTGGGTTATGCAGGTGTCAAGAAGGGTAAGGTGTGGTCAGGCTGATGTGTGCGTCAGTGGTTCATGAATGCAAGTGTACTTGAAAAAGAAAATCTGATGTTAGATTTTGTGAAATATCTTTAATTTCAAGTAACATTTGTACTCTGTGTTTGAGTACACTTGATCACACTCCATGAAGCACTGAAGCATCTGTCGTGTGTGTACTTATATCTCTAGTAAGCAATTGCAGTATGACTGACTGACTGGCAAAATTTTATGGGCACAGTTTAAAATAATGTATTGGTTTAGTTTAATTTAATTTTCATAAAATGTTGGATTGAGTGGGTGTTGAACTGAGTGGGTGTGGCTGCTTATAAAGCCTATCACTCCAATTTGTGTTTCTGGTGAATTGAGTGAGTGGGTGTTTGGTTTCAACTTCCTGAGGATGTATTGCCAGATGTAAAATCTGATTGGTCCTTTTAAATTGTACTTCTACAAGGACAGCCATTATAACTTGGCACTGACTAGATGGGGTGATCTAGAAGGGGGACTTTTTTTTTGCATTCAATGTGTAAATTCTGTTATTCTTCTTGTAAGCGGAAGTTAAATGAATTTTTGATACATTTTTAATTCACTTTGTAATGGGAGGTCATGGATTTCCATATTAGTTATCACACTGCTGAATTCTCTGGGTGATATGTGTTTAGTTTACGTGGCTTTGGGTGTGGTTGAGTATAGGCTACACCGTGACATGGAGATTGGTATGGTATTTACACAACCGAGGGCCTAAGGCCTGAGGATAGTGTATATCCCGTACCGACCGAACGGAGTGGTGCAACTGATTTATACCATGGCTCTAGGCTCTAGGAAATGCTTAAAAACTGATTTTTGATTGGACAGTTCACTTTTCACCTCCTAGGAGGTGGGTATGAAATATATTCACTGTGAATTGAGCAATCTGATTGGTCGTGTTAGTACCATGATGCAAGTTATGTAGCACATGCATGCTTATCTTAGGGAGTGAGTTATTGTTCCTCAAATATTCACTCTTGTCACATGGTCATTCCTGTCACATGTGTGTTCACACAGGGGCAGTGCGCGGATCAGACTATTTCCTCAACCCGGCAGCTGCTCAAAGAGCGGCAGCCGTGCTGGGCGTGGACCACGAGACTCTGGGGCAGGACATCTTCAATCCTCCCCGTGGGACCTCGCGCCTGCAGAACAGCTTCACCTCGTCCATGTCGGCCGCCTCTCCCACTCAGAGTGACACAACTTCCATCACGAGTTCCCTCTTCCTCACCAGCATGAGTGGGAATAGATCAGCCTACTTGGATGGGTTTGTGATGGGTCTGTATGACCAGGCACTCAACGCACTTGTCATGCTCATCAACCGTTCTCTGCAGCCCACTTCTGCGGCCACCAAGACCCGCTCCACCATCCATGTGCTGGACACGTCCGGATTCCAGGACCGGGAACTTGCCGGGGCTCGGTACGGGGCCTCTTTTGATGACCTGTGCATGAATTATGTTCAGGAGCGCATGCAAATGTTGTTCCACGATGTGACGTTTACCTCTGAACAAGACCGCTACCTCCAAGAGAACATCAACTGGATGTTCTCTGAGGTGGCTTCCAGCCCATTGGCCGTCATCGACACCATCGACCGGCATATCACCCAGGTGAGTCTGAGGTGGGCGGGGTGTCAAGTGTGGTGGTTTTAGGTGGATGTGGCTTCATGTTGCTTAATTCTTATTTTTTATGCTTAACCTTTTAATGCATTTGGGTGTGGTTTTGTGTACTTGCAGCGTCGAGGAATGATGGTTGACTTCCAGATGGACAGGAAAGGTTTGCTGTGGATCCTGGATGAGGAGTCGGTGTTTCCTGGAGCGTCAGACGGCAGCTTCCTGGATCGACTGCACATGTATCACGGTGGTGGTAGCAGCGATCGTGGGGATGCCCCTCTCGTCAAGGTCATCAAGGATGACAATCAGTTTGTAATCCACCACTGTCAGAGACGGTTGCCCGTGCTATATGATGCTAACGAGTGGTTGAGGAAGGCGAGGGAACACCCGTCATTCAGAGTGGTTGTCCAGACGCTCTCCATTTCCAAGAGGTAAGGACTTTATATTTGTGGAATTTTTATTATTGAGTGTCATACAGGATTACCCTGGGGGTGAAAACATTGCTATACTTAGCTACTCCTACACTACTTTGGTGCACATGCCTATAGTGAGAGTGATACATGTTTAGTCACATTCATGATTGTAAAAATCTTACAACTTTTAGCTATTGTAATACATTAACTTTCAAAAAAAAAAAAGGGGGGGGGGGGGGGTATTCAAGGGTGCACCTACCTCTCTGTATGAAACTAGTTTATCAATAATCATCATTATTATATTATTTATTAGTGTATGTATGTGTGTTAGTGCATCACAACAGTGAATTGATCAGTCATTTTGCATGGGTTTAGAGTAATATGTAGATAAAATGCTGATAAGACTAGTTGCCATGGATCCGATATGATAGTAGCTATGATTGCTACTCGATACGTGCGGCTTCTCCTACCTGCAATGAGAGGCTCGATCTGGTTTCTGTTGGATGTAGGCTTGTGTGCAGTTGCTTGGAGACCACAGTTCTTATGCACATTTCTGATAATAATGATATTTTTAATTCAGAGTCTGTGAAATAGTTTTAAGGATAGGAAGTAAATTACAATGCTGGTGGGCTTTATCTGGAAGCAGGGCTTGTTGGAGTTGTTTTTCATTGGAAGAGTGAATGAGTAAAAAACCCTTCCACCCCCACCCCCCCCCCCCCCCCCCCAACCTCCCCCCCTCCCTCCCAATTTCACCCCATGACCTCCTTGTTGGGGAAAGAAGGAGGGGGGGGGGGAAAAGGAAGGGAAGGGGAAGGGGGGAAGAAGAAAGGTGAAAAGGGGGGGGGAGAGGGGGGGGTCCCGAGTGTCGGCTGGGTAAGGGTTGGGTGGGTTTATAGTAGGGCAGTCAAGTTTGTCCCCAGGAATGGTGTTGGTCAAGAAATCTCATTAGGAGACGGAGCGGAAGGCTAATTGACTCCCAGTTTGGAACGTACTTGGCAGCTCATTTAGTGTTCCTGTGTTTCTTGTTGAGGGAGAGAGGGAGGCAAGCATGGGGATCTTTGAGAATTAGCTGGCAGGCTCTTTAGTTGTGCTCCATTGCACAGCCAACTAGACCTTGAGATTGCTTGATATCTGTCTGGGAAAGAATCTCACACTCAGCTTGTGACGAGTGTTGCAGTGAACTAGTTTTAGTGAAACTGTTTGGTAAGGTATGGCTAGTAAAAAGTCAATTTGGTAAGGTGTGACTCTGGTCTATAGTGGAGTGTCTATTGTGTTTCACTGTGGGTGGTTACATTGTGTTTCACTGTGGGTGATTACATAGGGTAGTATCCATTTGGTTATAGTAATTGTATTTATGTTATGTTTTAGGCCAAGCGTAGCTTGTATCTTCCAAGGAAGGGGCGTGGCAGCATCTGCGACCACCCTGGGTACGTCTCAGCTGAAGGCAGATGCCCATCGTTCCCTGACTCGCTCCTCCTCCAACAGTTCGTCTGGCACCTTGCACTTCCCTGGTTCCAACGCTGGCATAAAGAAGTCTTCTGTTTGCCTGCAGACCAAGTTCAAAATTGTGAGTTTTATGAAGGTGGTTTGGCGGAGAGGAACATGTAGTGGGTGTGACAGTGTTTATCTTCATTCAGCTGATCTAAGTGGGAATGTAAAAGTAGACAGGAATATCTGCCACTACCTCAGTGTGTGTGTGTGTGTGCGTGTGCGTGTAGGACTACCTGGTGGACACTCTAAGAAAGACAAGGCAGTGGTTTGTCTGCTGCATTCTCCCGCAGATGCCTCACAAATTGCCTGGGGCTCTTCCCAGTCCTGACAATGCCCTCAGAAGGGAGCAAGCGGATGCCACACCTTCTTTTGTCGACATCGATGTGCCCCTTGTTCGAGAGCAGCTGCGAAGGATTGAGATAGTGAAGGCAGCACGTATCTACAAGCAAGGTAGAGTGCACGAGGTTTACGTGTCAGTTTGCCAGCATGATGACCCTGTTCCTAGAATAATTAAACCTAGTAGTCAGCTGTCACATCCCCTCCCTCCCTCTCCCTCCCTCCCTCTCCCTTCCTCCCTCCCTCTTTCCCATTTTTCTCACTTTCCAGATGAACTAGTCACAGTGGTTAGCATGTGTGTATTAACTCAACTGTTTACTAGCTGTGCTCTGTGACATGGTTTTACTGTTGTTCAGATAACCTTAGAGGGTTTAGTTTCTGGTACAGTATCATCAAAATTACAATACAATCGTGACTGTGGTTTTGGTGATAGTATTTGTGTTTGCTAACTGCGCAGTCTGTCAAGCAGTTCTTTGTGAGGAGTTTTAGACTCAACGGATGATCTTGTCACATCCTTCAGCATTGGTCAGAGAGTTATCCAACACAGCTCTGCAATAAATCACATTCTTGTAGAGTAGTTTGGTAAAGGGACTACAATTGGGTCCTTTCAGTGAGACAGATCTGGTTCGCCTCACTGGAACACATCGGAACTTTCTTCCTCTCTTGCGGAATCCAATTTTGTCACACTGGCGCTCTATCACGGAGCCAGTGCAGGTTCCCCCTCCGTGGTTGAGGCTGAAAGACCTTCTCTTGCTAGGAACTGCACGGCAAGCTTGCTCCGGAACTCCAAGATCACACCTCGGGCAGCAGACAGATGGGCGGAACCCCACCGAAGTCAGTGGTCTGCCAAAGCACGGGTCCGGTCCCGGTGGTCCAGCGCATCCAATGGCCGCACAGACTGTCTGGTTTTGAAAGCAAGAGCAAGTGGTGCAGGGGTCAGGCTTCCACTGGACTCTGTTGCCAGGCTCAAACTGGACACAACCGCCGAACTTACATTGACTGTTGTCACAAGAAGGGCAGCACTTGCCAGGTGGGGTCACTGGGTTAGCACACAGTGGCTTCTGGCACAGGACTCTGCTACAATCAGGTCCAGGTGGTCCTGAAGAGCCAGATGGACCACTGGGGTTGGCCAGAGCTTGGAAGAAGCAGAGAGACAGTATTACTAATGGTCCAATCATGTTCGCTTGAGTTCAGTAAAGAACTTGCTATAGTAAAGATTGCTGCAGCTTTTATATCCTGTCAGTGGTGGAAATGGTTGGTGGGGCAGCTAGGGCTCAGAGTAATGTTTAGTCTCTGTGCCATATCTGTATGACTCCAGACTAAGCAAAAGACAGAGACTTAGTCTTTTGTTCCAGGTTTATTTCATTCTGGCAATGATTGAATTGACAGTATAAAGTGTTTGAGAAGCTATTTGTCTACGAGTCATTTCAGTCACATAGTGTTTTGGAAGTTTGCACGAGTTCAGTCATAATATTGCAGAGCATGCAGATTTACTGGCGGAACGAGTGGGCATGGTAGGACTTAAGTTGTCCTTTATCGGTTCTTATTGCTGTGCTTGCACGTGTGTTCTTCCACAGGTTTCCCAGAGCACATTCGCTTTGATGAGTTTGTCCGTCGCTATCAAGGTCTCCTGCCGAGCTCTAACGGCAGTTCTGGCAAAATGGACAAGAAAGAAGAGGTGGAGTTTGTTCTATACAGCCAGGGTATCGACAAGAACCTGTATCGTTTG
>WLWD01001437.1_pt1:32500-127435 | contig 127435 bp, 135 predicted proteins | sample 6712731 | NCBI WGS metagenome assembly WLWD01 (sample SAMN12718690, study PRJNA576275) | sponge metagenome | isolation source: marine sponge | host: Mycale hentscheli | place: New Zealand: South Island, Marlborough, Capsize Point | collected 2014-11-01 | reverse complement strand
ACCTCACCCTTTGCCTGACACTACCTCACCCTTTACCTGACACTGCCTTACCCTAGAATCCTCCAGCAGGTATGCCAGCAGAGCAGTAGAACTAGTCAACACAAGTGCCTTATACGACTCATAAATTTAGACTGTTCCTGTTGTATGGCACATTCATTAGTACTAACTGAAGCCTATTAGACTGCCACGTCTTCTAAACAAGCTCATTAGTTCCCAACGAGAACTGCAATTAACTACAAAGCTAAAAGTTGCAGAAAAATAGTGCCATCGCACGTAATAATGAATCATTATTTCAAAGACACCCACTGCAGAGAGAGAGAGAGAGAGACGATGAACCTGCACATGTGCTCACCTGTGACATGCGAATGTATGCCTCGGGGTCTTTACTGAGCCGATCATCGCGCTTTCCAAAGTACTGCAGTTTGTCTTTCAACACCTGAAACCAAACCACACAAAAAACAATAAACATTAGAGGATGAAGCACACTAACACACACACACACACATATACTCATCTACGTCCACTGAAACAACAAACTGAGAAATGAATCCAACATTTTGTTGCAGTTTTGGAGGGTGTGGCCAAATAGCTTCAGCACACTCACTCCGCCCCCTCATTTATTTCTAACGGCTGCTTAAACTGGTAGATATCTACCAATAATGGAGTTTCTTCATCTTTTACACCTTGCTTCTATCTACCATTGGCGAGCAAACTCTACCCTAGTATAATATTGACACCTCAATAGGCTTGTGACTACAATACTCTTAAAATCTGTTGGCTTGTCAACATGACTGGCAGGGAGTGTGGGGGAGGGGAGGGGGTTGGGAGTCAAAAAAAAAAAAAAAAAAAAAAAAAAAAAGAGAGAGAGAGAGAGAGAGAGAAGGAAATAATGAGTCTGAGAGTACTTGTAACAGGTGTTGGGGCAGATGGCAAGATGGAAGTATTTAGGTACTGGGGATTGTGCCCAACACTTGCTCGTGGGCAACCCCCATCCACACCACGGAGAGAAGGGGAGAGGATACGGCTGTCAGCCCCGCCCCCTCTGTTCCTCCGCCATACATATACGGCACAACTGTGAATTCTTATGATAGGAAGCAGGGTACTCACCACACAGACTGAGTGGTCATCAGTAGCAGGAGTAAGTGGGATCAAATGTAGTGGATACACACTACAGCCCGTGAGTGACACACAATATCATGTTACCTCCCACACATGTACATACTCTGAGCTAACACAGTACAAGCCCAGGACTACTGTTGATCTTGAGTGTTGATTACTTACTTCCTTTCAAGGGACTCAAGGTCAAAGTTTCTTAGTATGTAGCCGTGGAAGCAGCTTCCTTCCTGTTATGCCCTGGCACTTCATAAGTATTAAGTTAAAGACACTGCCTAACTATCAAACTAGAAACACAAAATAGCTACAAAAAAAAACTTGCTTGCGTCTTAGGGAACAAAAATGAAAGGTGTTTCTCTGATGAATTGTCAATCTGTCCTCAGCTGTGACTAGTCCTTGACATTAGAAAATACCAATGAATTGAATTGATTAGTCAATTAAAATATCCTTAAATAAAAATGTAACAGATTCAAAGTTAGTGCAGATCAACACACAGACATCCTCACTCAATCGGCCCCAGAAGCTTGGATGTGGTAATGTAAAGGAATGTAGTTTACTAGCTATAGGTTGGCGAGGGGAAAAGGCAATGACTGGGAGGGCAACCCCTGGTATTATACATACTAATGGTAAAGGCAATGACTGGGCGGGAAACCCCTGGTATTATACATACTCATGGTAAAGGCAATGACTGGGAGGGTAACCCCTGGTATTATACATACTAATGGTAAATGGAAAAGAAAGCTGGCTTGTATAAACAAAAACACCCACTTGCATCATGGAATGTTTGGACCATTCTCTCTTGCAATCACCTTCTCTGCAGTAACAGAAACAAATACTATAACTGCTATGCCTTATAAGGCAGAGTCCCAAAACACATGCAAATTAGCTCCAAACTTAATAGCTAGCTAGCTAGTACAACTTGTTGTTAGTTTTCTGAAGTGGAAGCCACACAGAGACATGTTGAGGTGAATTACCATTGGCCCAGCATCTACACTGGATTGAGAAGCTCTACAAACTCATCTTGAACTGTAATATTGTATAGTATATAAATAATATATTATCAGCTCAGACCTGCCACTTGCTGCGTTTGCAAGTGCTCTACGTCTGGATATAAGAATACCAATTTATGTTCATACTCAGCTTCTCATAACAAGCTTACTGCTGGTATTTTAAACTGTGATAAGTTCACTTTCAAAGTCTTCTCTCTATCCCCTACAAATACATCACTTTTTGAACTATTGATTGACTGCTTTGATTTTGGGAGTTCCTTTTTTTTTTAGAGACATACCATTCCCAAGAGTAAACTATTGATAAGGATGTTGACCAATTCAAAAAAGAACAAAACATAAAACCAACTTAAACTAATATCGCATTACAGTACATTTACCAGGAAACTATGTCCTTGTACAGTGATACCTACCTTGAGAATACAACTGCACCTTGTCAAACAATTTAGTTGGAACTCAGTTTAGAAACGGTTGTTGGAGATGCAAAAAAAAAAAATTTCGCTTCTATTATTATTATTGTTCCCTTGAATTGTTCGTCCCCTCCCTACTCTATCTCTCCTACTCTCATACCCCTCCCATCCCACCTCAAGGACACCACACCAACTCTGCTACTTCAAATGACAGCTTACTATGAAGAAGTACTTCTTCCAACTCTTTCGGCCAAATATTGACTGAGTCCCTTGGCGAAGGAGGTCTCCCTCCACATGGGGTGGAGCCTTGTTCTGCATAAAAACAGTAATTTTCTTCAACAGGTTCAATGTTCACCATAAAATGCAGTGCAAACCCAAAATCAAAACATGAAAATAGAAACCCAATGAACTCAAACCCCGATACCAGCTGTCGCAACAGTTCACACCTCTACCCCTCGTCCCGTGTCAAATACGCCACTCACCAAGTCAGGAGCAATATCTAGGTCAGCCATACAGAACTTGCAACAGACAATTACATTTCCAGCAGGAAACTAACTACTCCTTTGCTGGTGGAAGTAAGTTTAGTACAAAACTGAAAGGGCTATAAGCCCCACCCCTTCCTAAACAGTAAACTGGCGATTCATACCTGATACGACACTCCAATTTTTAACGCAACTTTCCAATGACTATCATCGTAACGGAGCCGTAATTGCCTTCGTGCTCACCTCAATCGAAGTGATTTTAAAACAACAATAACAAACACAAACAACAATTTATAATATGATGATGATACTATTTGATAATACTGTAAATACTAAATAATAAAAATAAAATAGATTCCATTTTCTACTAAACCTCAAATAAATTTCTCAATGAGGAGCTCATGAAGTAAAAGGGGGCTTTAAAAAGGAGGGGTGGGAGTAGTTGGGCGTAGCCCGACCGACCGTTGAAAAACGGGAGGTCGGGTGCATGTCAGGCCTGCACTGAACCCGTGTTGCGCTGCAACGTACGTTGCGGCCCAATCAGATTGCAGCATTCAAATGCTGTGGTCATCTACCACTTATATTGTTAACGAAAGCGTAGGCGGGCTCGTGGAGCTCACTCAACACTTAGTGTAGGAGAGCGTCTCAGTAAAATGTCGGCTGCGAAGCAGCGTATAAGCACGAGCATTGTTGAAGCGGCTAGAGAGCTGGGATACCCGATTATGAAGCCTGAACAGCAGCTAGATGTCACTATAGCATTTGTTGAAGGTAGGGATCTGTTCACTGTTCTACCTACTGGCTATGGGAAGAGCTTATGCTACTCTATTTTACCCTACACATTTGACAAGCTGGCAAATAAGGAACGTGGATTCTCCATTATCATTGTTGTGACTCCCCTTGTGGTGATCATGAAAGATCAGGTAAGTCCTGAAAAAAGAGGCTTAATTCAATGAAGAAAGACGATGTGTGAATTTTGAACTGTATTCTGAGCTATGGTACATCAAGTTATGTTTGAAAAAAAACATCGACCTCTCAGTTATTTATGACAACTTTGTTGTTTAGAACATAGTTTTTTGTGTATGTTTGTTTTCTTATACTACAAGGTAGAGTACTTGAATATTTCTTTCCATTTTTTAATTCACTGTAGGTGTCAATTTACACTTCAAAGGGACTATCATGTACTTATATTTCTGGAGAGATTGCAGATGATAGTCTGTACACTCAGGTGTCACAGGGCATGTTCCAACTAATTTTTATCACACCTGAGTTGATTATTAAGAACAGAAAATGGAGGAAACTGTTGGAGAGTGATATCTACTCAGAAAGGCTGAAGGCATTTGTGGTTATTGTGTAAAGAAATGGTAAGTATGTAGTTATATATATCTGCCAGTTGATTATTGATTTGAGGGTATGATAATATTAAAGTTTATTACTACTTTTCATAGGTGTCACGATACCAATAAGTGTAATTCATGCATATAGCTAGAATGCAACTATTAAGAAGGCAATTATTTATAAATTAATGTTCTTTTTGCAACACTTAATTTTACTATATTTTGTGTTGTAGGGGAGATAGCTTTCGTCAAGTTTTACGAAGAATAGGCGAGGTACAAAGTTTGATACCACCTTCAGTGAAAATGATGGCACTAACAGCTACTGCCACTCGTATGGATCGTCTATCCGTTTGTTGTACTGGGACTAAAGAATCCCATTGTTATAACAAAATGCCCAACAAAGACTAACTTGAAATACTCAGTCCATTCATATGACTCCGTTAGCATAACGTTTGTAGGCATGCTGAAAAGTGAAAAGACCTCCTTTCCTAAGACTATCATTTATGGTCGGTCATTCGATATGTGTTCGAAAATGTATATGTTCCTGCAAGATCAGCTTGGCCCATCCTTTACTAATCCCGAAGATGCTCCAGATGTTCCAGAATTTCGATTAGTCAATATGTTCACAAGCATTACTGATGCTAACCTTAAAACTAACATTCTCTTGAATTTCAAGGAGAATAAAAACTTGCGGGTGGTCGTGGCTACTGTGGCTTTTGGAATGGGAATAGACTGCAAGGATGTGAGGCAGATTAGCTATACATGTTGGATTACCTGACGATGTGTCGAGCTACATTCAAGAGACTATGGGAGAGCAGGCAGGGTCGGTATTTTCTCCATGGTGACTCTTTTAAGAGCTAGAACATATCATCACGTGGATGAAGACATTAAACTTTATGCAGCTAATCAGACTGAGTGTAGAAGACGTGTTCTATTTAGAGACATGGAAGGCTATATACCAGTGGACATTAATATTAAATGTATGTGCTGTGATATATGTTCAATCTCTTGTGTTAGTGGTATTTGTAAAGTGAGAGCACAACCTTTTTCTGTTTTTTAATGTTGTTGTTTGTTTTTGGATAAATGCAATAATTCGTACTGTATGGGAAATCTTGTTAATAGTATCTCATTACATTTCAGTTCTTGAATAGATAATTATTAGTACACACAGTGATAATCAACATAATATGGATGGGTAGAGGTAATTATAGAATGATCAACAGTGTAAAAAAAATTAGATTGAGGAAGGTAGTTTTCTAATTAACCATTGTACGAAATCATCTCTGTTCTTGTCCAATGCATCTTTGGGTCTTGGAAATCTTCTTTGCTTCCTTCCAGCCTCCTTCTCAAAGCATTTAGCCTTACGAATTTCATCTATGACAATGACAACATCTTTATGTGCATGAGGTCTGTCTGTTTGCTGGACATTGTAGATACGTTATTCACCATATCAAAATTGTTTAAAACTGGCAATGTTCCAATAGCTTTGCCTACGCGCTGGATAGCTTTTTCTGATTTATTTGCTCCCAAAAAGTTGATTGCTTCCTTGGCCATTTTATTAAGATGTTCCATGTGAAGATCGACAGGAATGTTTCTACCAGGTATACTGTGAGTGTTAATGAACCTGCTCCACAGTAGTCGAGCTGACTGTCTTGGGGACATGGTGTAGTGCACTGCAGTAAAAGGTTAGCCACTTCACAAGCATAGTTCCTGTTTCCAGAAGCAGAGAACATCACAACCATATACTTCCAACATCTCAACACACGATGTCCATCTCCCTCTCTTATGCCATCAGCAAATTCCATAAAAAAACGATGCCATATGAAAAAGCTGGACAGTATATTCATGAATACCATCACTTGGCGTACCTGATGTTGAGTCAGAGTTGTAACTTAAGCTTATGAACTTGTCATAAATTCGTTTGCACATGCTCATCAAAGCCTCTCTTCTCTCGTTATCTCGCAGACTCCAAATATTTTGAAGAAAAAGAGTTTAATACACCATAACTGCATGTTCCATGATATACAAAATACCACTAGCATAGTTTAGTCTCAAATAGCTTGAAAATGCAGATAGAAATGCAAACAGTGCCATAGCATTTAGTGCAGTGCTTATAACTATCTTGGAAAGCACAGCTGATAGTTCATTTAAACCAGATACATAAAACAGCAAGATTACTCTTGCTAAAATCCATGCAAGAACTGTAAAGATGTTGTCTATGAACTTTTCTTCAGGCCTTGCAGCTCCTACGGTTAACTTAAGTGGTTGTGGCTAACCTGCAATTTAGCACTCCCACACAAGTTCATGCCGAGCTGAGTCAGCGTAGCACGGGTTCAGTGCAGGCTTGACACCCGACTTCCCGTTTTTCAACGGTCGGTCGGGCTACGCCCAACTAGGGTGGGAGGGGGACACTATAACATTTTTAAGATGCAATAGTGAGTTCTACTTTCTTCCCTCCTTTTTTAAATGTCCCCTTCTACTTCATGAGCTCATATTTGATTTTTATCTAACCATAATTAACTATTAAAATGATGTAAGTGGGTACAGTCACTTTAAATATTATTTGAAATTTCATGATGCAATAGCGAGTACTCACTACGCCCCACGAGTGAGTGAGAGTGAGTAATATTCCCCTGCCTCAACCAGCACCCTCAAACAGAAGTGACCGTTTCTCTTGCATTATACCAATTGCACTCCAGAAAAATAAATTTTTATGAAAATATTAATAAAAAAAGTACTTCTCTATTACAACAACAATAGTTCTTTATCAATCAAATTTGAACTAGCTAGCCTACTGCCAGTCCATAAATCCTCAGCAAACAAGATATAAAAAGTTATTTTACTGAAGAGATTTCAAAGCAGGAAACACTGCCTCAGAAGGGGAGGGGAGATCTTCTTTTACAGAAGCCTCTTCCAACTTGCTTGGAGGAAATGATTTATTGAGCTGTCCCAACAGCTGGTCTCCCGCTGAAGTCAGGGTAGGAATAAGTGGCACCAAATCAGGGGATTTCGGACCAACAGCTTGTAAAACTGCGTTAATTCCTTTCCAGTTGTTTTGAAACCAAGGGACATAGGATCCAGGAAGGAGGGGTGGACCAGGTGAAATGGGAGCAGTAGGTGTGTCTGGACTAAACTTGGGCATTGTCCCTGCTTGTGCATCAGTATAACCAGTCCTGAAAACTGCATAGACTTTTTGAATTCCAGCTACTGTGGCCTGGCAAGAGGCTAATATTGCATCTTTGTCACTTTTATCGATGGATTTGCCTTGAACAAATTTTGATACTCCAACTATGACATTGTCCACAGCGCTTATGTAATAAGCATAGCCAAGCATGAGATTCTCCCACTTCTTCTGCTCATCAGGAGTAAGTTTGTTTCTGAGGACACAGGAACAACAGTACCAATTAATATATAGTTACAGTAATAAAAGAGAAAGCTTACGACATGATGACAGTGAGTCAAGCCTGGCAGAGCTGAAGATATAGGTATGCAGTAGCTACCCCAGGTCAAAGTGAGAGCTAAATGATGATTCTGGTTTCGCCTAGGTATGGCATTCTATAAATACTAAACATTTCGCACGCATAAATTTCGAAGGATGCAGCGGGGGAGGAAAAACTTAAAACTACATATGTATATCCCTTAGGGAGTATCACCTGCATTACTCTCTGTAAAAGGAAGATTTGTAAAAGGAAAATTTGTAAAAGAATACTATAGACGCGCTGCGTGGATGCTCTTACGTAGCTAGACCCTTTACCTACCGCTACGTTGGCGGTAAAGGGTAGACTAGCGAGACTGGGGTCGGAGTTGATTTACTGTTATTGCCGGGTAAGAGGGTCGGTGATGTCTGGGGGATTTAGGGGTCCTGCGAAGAGTTCTGGGTAAGCTGACCGAGTTCTCTTCCGCTATTAACTTTAATATTGATATACATATAGGAATTTTAGCATTGCTAAAGGAGCAGTGGTGTGTGTGGAAGCTCAACTAATTGGAAACATTACCATAGGTAAAGGAGTTTATAGTCAATAAACTCCATGTATGTGTGTATGTGCTCTATACCTTATGCAAGCTGAACCTGCTAGCTCTTGCTGAGGTCTTGAGCCCCCACTTATTGTTGTGGATAAGCTGCCAGAGCTCAAGTATAGTATAGATTTTTGAAGTGCATGTTTGATATGGACTTACTTTGGGAGAGTGAAATAAACTCTATATGGAAGTATTCATGATAAGGTGTGCCGTAGTACAGTGTATTTTTTGTAAAACCAATAAAAATTACCAGTAGCACCTATTCATGAAAGTGTGATGAGAATATTTAAATAGCATGTATATTTCTGTGTGTGTGCGTGTGCTAATTTAGGAGCAAGGACTGTGGTACATCCGAGTGCTAAGATCCTGGCAGAGGGAGGCCCCATTATCATTGGAGAAGGGAATCTGATCCAGGAGAAGGCTGTCATTTTAAACAAGTATGTAATCATTGCGAGTTTTAAACCTGAGCTGATAGAAATGGATCACCAGATTGTCACTGTTTAAGCTGAGGAAAAATGATTTCAGTTTATACAGGTATTGTCAAGGGATGGAGGAGGGTAGAGGATGAGGGGAAGTTGGTTAGTTAGAGCCATTCTAAGTCTCATGTCTAAGTCTAATGCATGATTGAACATGATATTTATCTGCTATGTTGACCTCATTACTGTTCCAATCTCTGGACTTACCAAATATAGTAGTTTAAATTTAGACCATTCCCCACCCTCTTCCCCTCCCCATCTCTCTGTCACATGGTTTTCAGTGACACTTTTAAACATTGTTATTTTTATAATCCCTCAATGCAGGAAGATTGAAGGAGGGTCAGAGGTGCCCATGGTGATTGGTGATGGCAATGTGTTCTCCATCTCGTCACGTATCCAATCTGTCATGCATGTTGCACATCTTGTGTCCCCCATGTTGGAGATTATAATTATATTGTGTACTTCAAGCTATTATACAGTAATTCAATTTAAGGATATATAAAAAAATTGAGCAGTAGTTACAGATGTGTCCTAGAGAAAAACTGTTTTTCCTCTTAACTTCATTTTTTAGATATAGAATCTACTTCTATAGGTAATACGAACACATTCGAGCCCAAGTGTAAGTGAGCATGATGAGGACAATGAGTCGTGTTTGACTGTGTATGTATGTGTGTGATACATGTTGTTACATTCCTTCAGCCGTGGTCAGTCGCTATGTGACAGTTACCAATGGCTGCGTGGTGGGCACGGCATGCAGAATGAACAGCAAGGAGACGCTGCCCGAGAACACCATCATATACAGTCCCGAGTGCAAGCGTTATTGCAAGAAGGTTCCTCTACAGGTAAGTTTAAAGTGTACTTACTTATTCTTGATTAAAGATGTTACGGCTAAATTAATGTTGTGGGCACCAGCCAATTAGACAGGGGGTGGGGCATTCAAAGGGCTTTCTCGTTCAACATTTCATTAAGTGATGGGGTGAAATGTTTAGTTGAATATACAATTGAAACATTAGTTATTAAAGCCGGTGTCTCAAAAGTCATTGTGTGTGTGTGTAGACTTCTGATCAACAGCAGCTGGAATATTTGATAAAAGTGCTCCCAAATTATCATCACTTAATTAGATCAACTGCATCATAGACAGAATGTAATGTCATCATAATGTAAACTGTTTGTTGTTAACTGCTCATTTTACCTCAAAGATCATGTGTTTTTATTGATAAATTGTGAGAGAAATGTTATAATTTGCATGGCAGTTTGAGAGGATTCATCTGCTAGTTATTAGCCTGCACTCTTCGTCCATAAATATTAAGTTCTCAACAGTTATGGCATAGAACAGCAAAAACATAACCACAGAATGTTAATGTTCAATATAGCAGGTGGTGTTATATATTTTAATCTACCTTTTATGCTAGCCATTAGATATGGGTGTGTCAACTGCTATGGGGTAATTAAAAATTAATATTTCGTTGTCATTATTTCTACTCGAGACAAGACTTCTTTTTTTGTGTGCTTGTTATTCTGGAATGGAAGGTCTTGCGGCGTTGCTCTGTGAAGCATCCTTGAAAATGAGTGATTTGACTGGCTGAGTGGCTCAATGAAGTCATGGACTTGCTGCCAGGGTATTGCTCTGTGTAAAAGATAACAACAACCATAATAATAGCTTTAAATTCAAACTAAATAGAAAGCGTAACCAAAACCCATCCTTCCCTCTCTTTGTTTCCTCCATTGAAGCCTCATGAGCTCCCCAAGCCTTCAAGTATTTGAATATGTTTATTTGGATATGTTTCTTACTGAGAGACTGGTTGGTACTTCTCGAATTAAATAAATTAAATTTTTTTTAAAAACTTACTGCTCGAGTCATTTGAAGGCCTCAACAACCAAGCCAGATTGATGTGGTTGTTATTCTGAAATGACAATAAATATTAAAAGAAAAGAAACAAAAATATAATATGTGTTGAAAGGGATGTGGTGAGGTTATGAGTGTATTGAAAGGGATGTGGTGAAGTTATGAGTGTATTGAAAGGGATGTGGTGAGGTTATGAGTGTATTGAAAGGGATGTGGTGAGGTTATGAGTGTGTTGAAAGGGATGTGGTGAGGTGTGAGTGTGTTGAAAGGGATGTATTGAGTGTGTTGAAAGGGATGTGGTGAGGTTATGAGTGTGTTGAAAGGGATGTGGTGAGGTTATGAGTGTGTTGAAAGGGATGTGGTGAGGTGTGAGTGTGTTGAAAGGGATGTGGTGAGGTTATGAGTGTGTTGAAAGGGATGTGGTGAGGTTATGAGTGTATTGAAAAGGATGTGGTGAGGTTATGAGTGTATTGAAAGGGATGTGGTGAGGTTATGAGTGTATTGAAAGGGATGTGGTGAGGTTATGAGTGTGTTGAAAGGGATGTGTGAGTGTGTGTTGAAAGGGATGTGGTGAGGTGTGAGTGTGTTGAAAGGGATGTGGTGAGGTTATGAGTGTATTGAAAAGGATGTGGTGAGGTTATGAGTGTATTGAAAGGGATGTGGTGAGGTTATGAGTGTATTGAAAGAGATGTGGTGAGGTTATGAGTGTATTGAAAGGGATGTGGTGAGGTTATGAGTGTATTGAAAGGGATGTGGTGGAGGGGAGGACGGCGGAGGGTTATGAGTGTATTGACACCGGATGTGGGCGGTTATGAGTGTATAAACAAAGTATGGAATCTAGGGGATGAGAGAAGATAGGGGGAGTAAGCTGATGGACGAGAGTGCTTGGTGAGGTTCTTGAGTGTATGGGCAGAGCCGAAAAGAGTAACAAGGAAACAGTGAGAACACGGGCTTTCATTTAGGTGATGAGGTATGAGTTGTGATGAAGGAGAGCTACTGCTAGAAGGTGAGGGCCCGAAAGGGGGAGGGGTGAGAGAGTTGAAGCATGGGCGTGGTGAGGGGTGGTGTGTGTGAAATGGAGTGGTGAGGGTTATGAGTGTATTGAAAAGGATGTGGGAGTTATGAGTAGATGAAAAGGGATGTGGTGAGGTTTATGAGGTATGAAAGAGATGGGGAGGTTATGAGATGAGGGTATTGAAGGGATGTGGCTGGAGGTTATGAGTATTGAAAGGGATGTGGTGAGGTTATGAGTGTGTTGAAAGGGATGTGGTGAGGTGTGAGTGTGTTGAAAGGGATGTATTGAGTGTGTTGAAAGGGATGTGGTGAGGTTATGAGTGTGTTGAAAGGGATGTGGTGAGGTTATGAGTGTGTTGAAAGGGATGTGGTGAGGTGTGAGTGTGTTGAAAGGGATGTGGTGAGGTTATGAGTGTGTTGAAAGGGATGTGGTGAGGTTATGAGTGTATTGAAAAGGATGTGGTGAGGTTATGAGTGTATTGAAAGGGATGTGGTGAGGTTATGAGTGTGTTGAAAGGGATGTGGTGAGGTTATGAGTGTGTTGAAAGGGATGTGGTGAGGTTATGAGTGTGTTGAAAGGGATGTGGTGAGGTTATGAGTGTGTTGAAAGGGATGTGTGAGTGTGTGTTGAAAGGGATGTGGTGAGGCATGTAAGTGTGTTGAAAGGGATGTGGTGAGGTTATGAGTGTGTTGAAAGGGATGTGTGAGTGTGTGTTGAAAGGATGTGGTGAGGTGTGAGTGTGTGTTGAAAGGAATGTGGTGAGGTGTGAGTGTTGAAAGGGATGTGGTGAGATATGAGTGTTTGTTGAAAGGGATGTGGTGAAGTGTGAGTGTGTAGAAAGGGATGTGGTGAGGTGTGAGTGTGTTGAAAGGGATGTGGTGAGGTGTGAGTGTGTTGAAAGGGATGTGGTGAGGTGTGAGTGTGTTGTGCTATGCCCATGTGTGTGTTTGATGTAACACACGATTTCAACTGTAGCAGACTTCATTTCACACTTCCAGTCAGGTTTGAGTTGAACAATTTTTTCTGCTATAGGCAGCAAGGTTACAATGTATCCATCTGTCAGAATGAAACACAACTGATGACGGCAAGCCAATAAATAGAACAATATACAAATTAAAAAACAACAACAACAACAATATTAATATAACTAAACATGGACGATGATACAGTAAGTAGTGAGACCACTTGAATGAACAAGAAATAAAGGATCCTATTCTTACCTTTGCTCTGGTCTATCAGTTCTTCTGTTTCCGTGATTCCATTACCAAAGCAGAAGAGTTTTTGTTCCACTAAGCCAGCGGTTAGTGAGCCTGCATTAGACACAGAAGTTTGGAAGTGTGATGTAAAGCATACTCATCACCATAGTAAACAAATACACAACAAAATAGTGTTTGCCTATTGGAGAATTTTGCTTGCGCCATTTTACTCGTTAATAATAATTGTATGGCAGTTAATATTTCCTTACAGGATAATGTGGTAGCAGAAACACTTACTAACTGACTTAGCTATCCCTTTCAGAAATGCTCGTGGACTTTTTTTTATAATTTTTACTGGGCGAGTCATACAGAGTTGCACCATTCTTGAAAGCCAGCTGTATCTTGATGACCCTTACCAGCTAGGAACTCTAAATGGTACACAGCCATATCACTGTGCGTATCTTTACGTACCTTCAGTAAGGACTGCTCTGGTGGCAATGTGGACATTTTTTTGCTGTTCGTGAGTCCTAAATTGCTCAAAAATAGAGAAAATAGCCTGAGCACCGCCAACAAACGCTTCATCACACGGCCCACTGTCAGAGGCTGTCAACCCTATATATAGATACAGGACGCAACAAATTAAAGTAAATTAATAAAGGGGCTGCTATATGTAAATTCAACAGAGAACATGTGGTTATGTAGAACAGAGTGACAAAATCTTGTAACCATTCTGTAGAGTCATTATTTGATGAACTTTAATGCAGCCAATGAATCACTCGTGTATGCACAGCAGAACAAGTGGCTGACTGACCGACTTACAAGTAGTTCCAGTGCCTGTGAATTTACTCATGTTGTTCATGCTCAGGATGGTCTCCACAGATCCATTGATCAGCATCAGTAGCTGCTTGAAATCTGACATCTCAAGCTTATCAAAGAGATCCTCTACATTCACAATCTCTCTGCAATAAATTATACCACAGCAATGCGAGATCTTTACCAGCTAATTGAGCTATGCTATATCTGAGATATTAGGTATTTGATTGACCTATGAGATCATTGCTATCTATTGAGCTATAAGATTGGTTTTCAGACGTATACTTTTGGAGATGTACTTCTTCTAAACTTAAGTAAGAATGATATAGCAGCTTTAGAATGAGGAATAGCTAATACTATGTCTGAGATCTTTACCGACTGATTGAGCTATGCTATGCTATGCCCAGTAGGCACATACATACAATGGTAAATGGTTGTAGAGTGATATATGATGGCTATTTGCCTGTAGTTAGAGAATGATCAGTTCAAATATGATAAATTTAATGAATTTTCAAATCAGTATATCAGTCTTATCTTACAATGATTAACAAGGCCTCAATGAAGAACTACATTCAGTGTCTATTCTATTAACTTCTTACAAATAGAAGTGAAAAAATATCATACTGCTATAGATGGGTAAGCCGTAATACTTTGAAGAAGTATAGTCATTAAGCTTTAATGAAATATTCAGTGACTTACATCATTGCTATGACCTTCTGGTGACACTGAATGGGAAGAAGCCTGCCTTCATTGATGACCTGGTCTACCATGCACTTTGGAATAAAACCTGAAAACAATAAATGTATTATCAGTGAGCTGTCTTAAAGTATGAGAGAGAAAAATAATATATACTCTGGAATCTGTTAAACCAGTGTTCTCTTTCATCTTCTAGTTGACCACCAACACAGTTCAGTCGTTCTTCAAGTCTTTGCGAGTACACCTGAAGCTGAAGTTATTAAAATTTGTTTACATACTGCTGTAAAAGTCATGTGACCTCAATAATATACTCAAACACAATGAGGGTTACCATGTCAACATTGTCTTCAGACTCAGCAAGCAGAGACGAAATGCGCTTTAGAGTGCGTGTCAGAGCCTCAAAGGATGGCCTAGCTTGAGGGCATATATCCTGACATCGACTCATAACCTGTTGGGTGGGAGGAAAGGAACAAACATTCCATGAGTGTCCAGTATATAGTTTGAATGAAAGCTCTCACATCAATAACTTTGGCAGTGACCAGTTTCTCATAGCACAAGTTCTTCTCGCTCAGGTTTTGATGGGTGACATTAGCCTGCCCATCATCGATACTCATCAGCTTTGCATACGTGTCGCTGGTGTTATCGTAAACATCATTCACATTGGTCCAGTTCTTCTTCTCAATTTGTTCAATAATTTTACCAAAGTGAAAGATATCCATTTCATTGGTCAGTTTGTAGTACAACTCAATGTTTCTGAATACTTCTGGAGGCCAGCAATGGTCACCCAAACTGAGGACCTAATTAATTGTGGGAAAATTATTAGTTATTCCAAGATTTAATTTTTTTTTTTTTTTTGCTGAAAACATAGTCAATAGAGAATTTATGAACTCAATTGCATGCATCATTGACATCCCAATTTAAGTGCCACAGCATCAACAGCATCAGTAAGCATAAATTAATTTTTGAATTTTTGAGTATGCCATAACCTTTGATTTTGTTTTCTGCACAACTACAAAGTATTTCATGGATGTTATAATATGTTGTTGGTAATGAAGATCAGCTACAATTTATAATTTAAAGAGATTGACCTGTTTTGCAGCTCTTCTTCTCATCTCATCCACACTCTTATGCAAGTCAGGGAGACCATAATCTGTACACAAGCAAGATCATATTCACACTTGAATATATCAGTGTTAAATAATAAAGTTGCTTCCGTCCATGCAGTGACCCATTTTTTCTTTCAACGTATTTCATCTACCTTGAATTTTGATGGTCCATTGTTCATTCACCAGGCAAGATTGAGTTGATAGCCTGCCATGAACAACCTTCCTGGAGTGGAGGTACTTCATACCTTCTGCTATGTCTATGATGAAAGAGATCTTGAAAATCCAGTCAAGGTCCATTTCAGAGTCTTCAAGTATTTTATTCAACGTTCCACGGAAGCTGAACTCGTACAGATATGCTTGATCACTGACGTCCAGCAAGCAGCCGCACAACGAGGCTACATTTGGGTGACTCAGAGTCCTGTTAAGTTAAAGATAATGTACATGCCAACAAGAAAGTAAATGGTAAGAACTATATACTAGAATGGAGGTTGTTATTTCATATATAAAAACAACAACAACAGCAATGTTAGTAGAATAGTATGTAGTTATTGAAGTGGTGGGGCAAAGGGAGAGATTTTCAACTATAACAGTTACTTTTCAGATAATAAATTCTCTATTGTGCGTGTGCTTTGTGTGTGTGATCAAGTCTCTGAATCTTCTTATTGAATTAAATGCCATAACTTCTCCACCTTCCCCAAAAGTCTTTGCAACCAATGGCACCAACATTATTAACTACCTAAAATTTTGAGACTAGTTGAAGGGATTTAAAGCATTACAAATGCTGAAATTTCCTCCAACTTGTTAATCATCTATGTTGTTATTTGTTTTAGAAAACTTTTATTTAATAATTCTGTGCTAGTCACAGAACTTGATGAAAATCTCAACTAAAGAAACAATTCTCGTTCACATTTTCTGATGTAGCAATCAAAAGGAGCACATCATAACCACTTTATCAACTAACACATGATACATTGACTCACTTTAAATGCATAATTTCCATCTCTACGTATTCGTTCAGAAGTGACCTGTCGAAGGTCCCTGGCTTCATAAGAACCACTGTATTACATTCTTTGCTATAAAGCAAAACACATATAAAGAATTTTTAAGTAAAGAAAATATTTACTGGCATTTTTTTCCAAATGAAACTTCTTTTACTTAATGAACTTACAGCTTTGCAAGTCGTTCATCTGAATATTGTGAACTGGAAAAGTTCATGCTAATCAAACCTATAGGAAAATTCGTGTAAATTTTGATTTTAAAAAAGATACCAATTTAAATTTTTTCTCACTCATAGTAATAATATAAAATCTAAACCAGAGTATGAATTTATCTGGCCTGACAAATGAACTGTTTATATTAGTTGTGCTAAGATGATGAAGTAGCCATTTAGGATATGCTCTTGCAACACAGTAAAGTGGCAAGTAAGGGAAATGTGACTTCTTATGGTAGTGGTGAAGTGTGTGTGTGTGTGAGAGAGAGAGAGAGAGAGAGATTGCTGCCTCCCAGTTTTCTGCTGTCACTGGTGCTTCACTAAACCTTCACTATATTCCTGTACCACCACACCTTTCTTTTTTGTGTCATCTAATACCACTTTCGAACTGGGATCCCTACTTTCTTCATGTCCCTTTTCAACATAATTATTTCTCCATTTCTTTCTGGTGTCATGCCATGGGATAAGTTCAATCTTAGGGAAGTGGTAATGTGGCATCCTAGCAAAAATCCTAGGCATTGTAGGACCCAACACATGCACACACACACACACACACACACACACACACACACACACACACACACACACACACACACACACACACATACACACACACACTCATAAGCTGATTCCAGCCATGTGCAATTTTTCCACCTCAACCAATTAAACATAATAAATTAATTAACACATGGATAAACACACACGTGCAGTGATAATCATTCAGATAAGTCTACATATAACCCAGTTTCTCTCTACCTGTGGATTGAGTGATGTCTTCCAGTACATAAACTGACTTGTTCTGGAGTCTCAGCGATCGTTGGTCTTCCACATATATGAAGGCAATGTATATGACTGCCATACTAATGAAGGTGAGCATCATGATGGTGTTGACAATGATGATTAATTGACTGGAACCTGCAACACAATGAAACAAAAAAAGTAAGAATTCTTCAAGGACTTTTGTTCCCAGTATACATCAGCATTGGAGGGGGAAAGGCTAAATATTAACTTTCCCACCAAGCTAGCTATGTATACTTCCTGACTTTTACCAAAATTAGTGCTGTAATTATTTTAACAGAAACTAAAATGTGTAACTTTGAATTTCTTACTTCTTTTATATCTTCTCTGCGGCTTGTAAGGAGGAGAATTTGTAGTACCATCAGCAAATATTATGGTAGAGGAGAGAGATTGTCCTCCACTCCTGTCATAAAACATGAACCGTGTTTCATTGCTGCTCCTCATCACAACGAGAGGAGTAAATAACTCCCACGATACATTTGACATCTGATCAGAGACCGGAGCAAAATTTCTGACATCAAATATGACAGTCTTCCTGCGACCTCCTTTGGTAAAGCTAATTGGACCAGTGATACCAACCGTATCACTAATTAATGGAAGTTCGTAAGCCAGGTCCTGTCTTTCACGAGCATCTATTGTGATATTCAATTGGGGGATGCCAAGTGCCTTCTCTTTTTTTCTTATTGTGTTGTCTAAGGCTACTGCAATGGCCTGCAGCATATCTGGAACATACTCTGTTTGAGTGAAGATGTCATTCCCCTCATAATAACCCCCACCGTCACTCATGACTTCATCCATCAAGTAATGAAAATTATTTCTGAAATGATTGATGGAGTCAATGGCAGTACCTATTCCCAACTGAAGAGTTCCTGGAAGAAGGGTCATTAGTTTAGCCACGTCTTCCTCAGAGAATCCACACCAGGGATCGGGGAAATCTTCTGGGAAGTGGACTTCAGAGTACAAATAGATCCAAGTTGTCCTACAAAAATTTATACTTATGTCTTCAGTTAAGTAAAAGATAAGATCTGGGGCTATATATTATTTATAGCAATGATTGCTATTGTATAATTTTACATACACATAGTCACAGATACAAACTGCAAAAGCTTATGGCACAACTATCTCATACTACAATATAATTTCATATTAAATCAAATGAATATTGGGTAAGATGATAAGATATCATGCCATAGTCACTAAAAGTAAAAAGCATGGGTAATAGCATATTAGCTATACCAGGCAAGAAAAGATTTTTGTAAAGATTGAAATACAAACATTACTTGAAGTAGAATATAAGATTAGATATAAGCTGCATATATTATAGCCACATACCACTGATTGACCATGTTGAATGTGGAAGCCTCCAGAATCATCTTCAAGTAATGATAAATATCTCCAATATATGCAAATATTCTGATTTGTTTTTCTAGCAAATGCTCCATGTCATGAATGAGATTGCCCTCATTGTATTGTGCAGTGTGCATTCTGAAGACATAATGAAGATCAAGATAATACAAGAACCTCAGCACTTCAAGGATCAAAGTGCTGATACAGATTATTTGATAGCAGGCGGTAACTAGCATAAAAGCATAGAGACACTTGCATGCATGCAATTTAAGATATTACTGACAGACAGACAGACAGATAAACCAGATGGACAAAAAGACAGCAAAAAGACAGACAAACAGGCAGACAGGCAGACAGACAGATAGACAGACAGACAGACAGACTGACAGACCAAATGGACAGAGAGACAGCAAGAAGACAGATTAGCAGACAGACAGGCAGATTGGTAGTCAAAATTTGAATTTTTTAATCCCTCAGTTGCATGCACAATGAGGTCTGAACTGACATTAGAAATAGCTCAGTTCAAAGGTGCAATTTAATAGTTCAGCGAGATCTACCTGGTGTTCTTTAATTGGACAGTGGAAGTGGAGAATTCGATCACATGTTTAGTGTGTTCATCTCTGATCAGAAGTCCCATCATCTTCCACTGGTAGTACTCGGCCAGAGAGTCAATAGCCCCAAATGTATCCAGCACTTGGGGTGAGATGGAAAAACCAAAAGAACTTTGCTGGTCTACATCAACTGCTTGTGATGAAAGTCTCTCCAAAACGTCAGACATCAGTGAGTATCTCCTCATGTCTTCGGGAAAGTGGATAAGAGGGATTGAAAATGGCAGGATGACTTGATGGAGAGTTCTTGAGATCTCTCTCCAGTTGACATCCATGATGGCTACAACAGAGTTACTGGAGAGGAGGTGTTTGTATGTGTTGCGAATGGCATCTCTCATGTTGGCATTAATTGAGATGTGGGCACAGATCTGGTGATGAGGAAGCAATTGAGAATCATTGTTGAGTTGCTTTAGACTCCAAAAGAAGGCTATCAGGTACTCTGCATGTATATACAATTGAATATTTCATTTACAGGTAAAATGCAGCAATCGATTTAATCACTTGCTTTATTTTTAGCATGTTGTTGATTTTGCAGTTTTATTGAATAGATAAAATTAATATAACATCACTCCATCATCCAATGTTTTGATTACAATTTTTTTTTCTGAGATTGAAGGTTTGATATACCATATGATGAATTTGTGAGTAAACTTAAAACAATGATAAAAATGGTGGGTCGTGCTTATTGTTGCAGTCAAAGGTGTTTCAAAATTAAAAACAATAGAACAGATGTAAAGCCAGCTTTGACCGCTAAGAAGAAAGTAAAAGGAGAAATAAGAGAATTAGATAAGGTGTCTAAACTATGCTTGTGGTGTCAAATTCAAAATATGAATCATTGCTCAAAAGCTGTCAGGTTGCACTATTGCTGGCATCATCGTGGCTTGTGTTCTGGTAGTAAAATTCCTTTCAGCTCATGTCAACAATAAGTTAGAACTGTAATCAACATATATCAAATCCAGGCAAGTAGCTAAGGACAGTTTAGAAGTCAAACTTCTTTCAACTTATACAAATGCTCAAATAAGAAAAAACAGAACAGGGATACACGTGTCTTGTGACAAATGAGAAGTTCTTTCAATTATTTCATCATTCTCAGTTAAATATGCAGTAGTAGCTATTAGTACTCTGTTTTCACACCCAATAATATAATGACTTAAACTTAACCTGACATTTCAATTTCTTGTTGAAGTCTTCCTAAGAATTGATACAAGTTTAAAATAAAATAGCTATCATTGGATATACAAAGAGATGGACTACTTTGTGAAAAAAAAGTTTGACAGTGCCATACAAAATGCCCTAAAGAGGACTTAGCTTAAATTTAAACTAAATTTAACTCCTTCAACTTAGTAACCACCTCTCACCAGCCACTTGTCGAGGAAGTACTGTTGAATTACATTCTCTTTCGTGAGCTGTAGCTTCAAAAAATTCCATCAATCCTTCAACTTCAGGATCTATGGTCCACCCAGAGAGCCCTATGTGGACTTGGTTCACTTTGAATGGTGGCTGTAAGTCAGATGGAGGACAACACACATCCTGAACACTTTCATCGTGGAGCAACAGGGAACTCCAATTAATTATTTGACAACCCATCTCCAGTGTAGACCCAGCATAGACAATTGAAGCCAACACATGTAGAGTCAATAAATAGCTTCCAGTTGAGAGTTTCATTTCTGCTTGTTTGTTGGCAAATTAAACATTTCCTTTGTTGTGAGGCACACTTAGCTCATACTGTAAGTGTAAAAAAAAATTTGCAATCAGTAATTCCTGATGGTTCCAAGAATTTTTAACCAGTTTGCTTTGTTATGGAACAAACCTGTATATTTATCTATGTGTGTATATATGCAGTGAAGCAGTTTATACACATGACTATCAGAGCTTAATTTGAGCTTATCAAATTTACATCTTGCAATTGCTAATCTTGTCTGTTTACATTGTTTTAGAACTGTCAGAGTGTATTTCTGTCTGTGATATTATGGTAACCTATAGTTATAAAAAAAATACACCAACTCTGTATCAGTATGTATGTAGGTGTGTGTAGTATTTATGTAGGTGTGTGTGTGTATGTATATATGTGTGTGGGTACGTGTGTATGGTATGTATGTATATGAACATGTGTGTGTGTGTGTGTGTGTGTGTGCACGTTAGCTACACCTTCCTGGTGGCCTGGCTCTTCTTGGGTCATTCTAAAATGAAGTGCTATTTGCAGATTATCTACATCAATTAATTGTGACTAAAGAAGTGATCTACTGGCATACTGTAATGTTAGTATTGATATAGCAGCATAGAATAGAGCTGGCTTCCTTCATGACAATTATCCTATTATAATAATAGCACTTGAAAACAAAACCCAAAACATGACAATGAAATACATAACACAGAGAAAATAATGGAATAAATAACTTTGTGTTTTGTTTTTACTCCACTAGCTAGCTATACTGCTTGCAGCTTGCTTGGACCAGGCTTGTAGCTGGTTGTAGTGACGTTTGCAGATTTAGAACGCGGTCCAGAACCGGATACAATCACACCAGTGCACGCACACACACCAATGGCTATCCCAATGGCCACTACAGCTAGAAATATGAATCCAAACACTACACCGATAGCTATCTGGGCATTGGTAGAGAGTCCGGTAATAGCTACATGAACGCAAAACATAAGTTGATTACAAGATTGTCAACCAATTTAATTAGCTGCTTACGACAAACCATTCCACTTTCATCTCCTCCGTCTTTGCATTCCCTTACTCCATCGCAGGGCTCTGCACACGTTCCTTCTTTACAAATATGTCCACTGCAGTTGCTGCACTGGATGGCTATATTCATAGCCTCAGTGCAGTTGACCAATGGAGGACTTTTGAAGGTGCACTCATTTTGAACACGTTTAGACTTGAGGTAGACTGGACAGTTGAAATTACTCCAAAATATAGGGAGGTTGTCAGGGTTTGGATAGCTGTGTAATAAAATGAAATGATTGGATCAGGTGTGAGATCTATAGCTGTCTACACTGGGTCTGCTGGTTTAAGGAAAGTCAGTAATAATTCTAAAGTGTGCATGTGCTTATAATTGATAAATATTTATTGGTACTTTTATTCATAAGAAATCTCCACTAATTGAGTTCCTCTAATATCTAGATATTTTCTAGTGAGACTTTCGTACTTGAATATTGAGACTTGTCCTGAACGCAGGGCTTGACCCTCTCCTAGCTGTAGTTGCCGGCAGATAAAGTTAGCTGCATTGGAACTGGAACTATCTTGGAACCTGTTGTTATAGTCACAAATTGTCCCCCATGTGTTGTTGATCTTAATTTCCACCCGTCCAGAGAGATAACTCTCGCCTCCTGTTAATCTAATGTCATTAGCCACAGGCGGTTGAGTGGGCGGTACTGTGGCTACAAGAGAGAGAGAGATCATTCAAATGATCAAGTCAATCCCACCCACTTTTTTTTTTTTGCAATGATAATAGAAAAGAAATTTTTTTTTAGCTGTGTTGTTGTCATATAGCTTCCAAATAGCTGCAAAGAAATTAAATATTTTTTTTATTGCAGCTGAACTTTTAGCTAGCTATTTAAAGTATGCAACTCCTTCTCTTTATAAATTTTTAATACACACATTCTCATTTTCAAAAGTCCTCTCCTTGGCGAGTGTCTATATGCTATAGAAACTCACTTTGGCAGACAGATATAGTCAGTGGAATTAGCCTGTAGGGCAACCTTGTGCTGATTGTACCATCAGACAATGCAATATCGAACTATACAAGCATAAAAATCTTTAGTCATACATACTGGGTCATATCAATAAGCCTTATCATTAGCATTGAATATACTCACCCCAAATCCAATAAATGACTCGTTTGGATGTTCTATTCTTGTATTCAAAGTTCCATTGATTGTCATGAAAGATATGTTCTTGGAAATGGTAAGGTTTTCACTGATTTCTACTCCCTGACTTCCAGCCATCACAATGTTAACAGTTGGGGGAATAGAGCAAGGAAAGAAAGTTAAAGAACTAAATGTGATGTCAGCATCAGTGCTGCTAACTCCACACTGCAGAGATGAGCACAGCGAGTTCTTCTGACAATTGCCCAACATGGGATAAGGTCCAGCACTTGTTATGCCATCCAGAGAAGGACAGGTTTGGTCATGATTGGAATTTTTGACTAGGATTATTAAAGCAGTTCAAATGGGATTAATTGGAAATCGTATGAAATACTCACTGGGGCAATTGAAGTATGTGCTATCAGTTGGGATGACACGGTAGGGCAGCAGCTGAGTTGTCTGCAAGGTGCTTGTGGCTGAGGTTTGTTCCATTAGCTGTAGCTAAATGGGAAAGAAAAAAATTATTCAGAGACCAAGTGAAACTAATATAGAATATATAGCAATTCTATTACGATATTGTAATGCCACATTCACTGGAAGGAATTTTAGCATATATATTTCATTTTGGTAGAAAAAAATACAACAAAAAATCCTATTGATTGATGTTCCTGTGGCCGGTCATGATATTCAATTCAGAAAGAGAATTTCATGGGGTCAAATGATCAAAATTACCACACCCAATTTTTATGGGAATGATAATGGGCTAATACTATCACAATACATCGTGCCATGACTGGACAACACCCAGACAATACATGGCAGCTGACAATTGCATTTTTAGGCTATCTTCCGCCAAACATGACAAGTTCAAGAAACTAACTATTGAAGGCTATAGGCCTGCCTATAAACTCACATGATTTGTGTGTGTGGTGTGACACACAATGTTAAGAGCCCTCTCATTGCCTCACATTGCTGGCACCTAATCTAGTACTTGGCACACTGTGACTTTTCTGTTTCTACCTTTTGGGACTTTTGCACTATGTCTCAGTTTTTTGAGCTATCGAATGGTAAGTGAGGGAGACATTTCTGACACTCCGACAGATGAAGTACTTTGTTCACTTTAATATTGTAAAGGACAAATAAATGGTTACTAGAGTTCAAAAAGCTTATACAGTGCATTTCATTGTATAATCAACAGCATAAGTTAAGTTGTTATTGTTGTTTTATCTCACACCAAGCTGTGCTAATCTCACTCCACAAAAGTGTGCTCACCAAGTTAAGAGGTCTGTATGATTTTTTTGATTTTTTAATTTATTTTTTATATTATATAAATTTCTAATAGCAAAATGACAGCTATTACTAAGGTCAATTTTAACTAAGTGAGAATCACAGATTAGTGTAACTTTTTTTTTTTAGCAGCAGTTTGAAATTTCTCCGTGTAGCTATTGCTCTATGATTCTATTAATGCTCACCTGGAATCCGACATGTACTGGAGACACCTGTTCAACTGTCACAACAAAGGCACCTGGTGCCAGAAATGGAGGCTGAGCTGTCCTGTTGCTGTAAAACTTGTCTCTGTAGATGCTCTGGCGTGTGGAACTCTCCACGGATATTTGAATACCATTTCCCCGGGAATCACATCCAGGCAGCACAGCTACTTTCAGGCGGGGGATCGAAGCTTGTGCATCGGTATTGACGCAAGTAAGTGTACACTGTACAATGTCGGATGGTTCAACAATGCAGGCACTGAACTTCATGGAGTTAAAATTGGTTATATAGCTTCCTATTACAGCACAAGTGATCTTTGGTTGTGTGTATATCAATGCAGCATAACCTGTACATGCAAACAAACAAACAAACAAACAACCAAGTAAACAAAAAGAATTAGGAGCATATAAGGTATATTTGTCTAGATAAAAGAATCACAACAATGTCACACTATGTGGGTGGATGGCTATAAAATCACTGTAGTCACTCCACCCAGTTTCAGTTGGTCTCTGTCTTTCTTTTATCGCATCACACCTTATTAGCTAATTAACTTTCATTATAACTTCCTTGAATACTTTCAGGCTAGTTAGGAAGTGATAGGATAACTAAAGGTTGCTGATAGAAGAGTGCCAGGCTACCCTATAGACCAATTCAGGTGGCAATGTACCCAGCTGGAAGTTGGGATTTACACAGAGACTCCAGCAGCTTAGTGATGTGCAAGAACTTGGTTTATTGCTATCTTAGATAACACACACCATACCAGTATTACAGTCTCCATGATCTCCAGTTAGAGTTATATCCAAGCATACCTGGGGAGACAAGAAGAGCCAGGAGAATAGTGAATGTCTTCATTTTACACTCTTCCACTTGAAAAAACTACAACTGATGTTGATAAAATGGGTGGAGCTATACAATTTAATTGAATTTATGGCTTTATGGGGGAAATATGACCACATATGAATAATAGCATGACAACACTCATCCACTATCTGAGCCACAGTCCTCCAATGTGCCTAACTCCGAGACTTCGTGAGACTTCACCCCTTTACCACACTAGCTATGTAAACATTATTCAGCGAAGCCAGCGGAGCTGACTTACTAATGAGTCCGCGATACCAGGTCTAGGAATTGATTTTGTTCTTCTCGCGTGTGCGTACGTGTGCACATTTTCTCCTACGCGCTTGCACATTTTCTCCTACGCGCTTGCGCGGGCCGGGTAACCTTCTTAGCAACATTTTGTTTTGTCCCGCCGTACGAAGTAGCGATGTCTGTTTCGTTTTAGCTCTCCTCCTCCTTGCCCTGTCTTTTTCATTTCTTATCTCTCTCCTTACTAATTTTTCTTCTGGAGTTTCTAACTCCCTCAAAGCTCTTGACCGAGCGTTTCTAACGTTTTGTCTCTCACTCTTTCGCAGAATTTGTTTAATTAGACTCAACTACTCTTGAAGGGAACATGCTCCGCTATTTTGTGCCATCACTAGTACCGATCATTACCCGCTTCCGGTCACCACAAAACCCATTCACCATTTTCGGTTTCCTTATCATTAACTCCGGTGCACAACGAACGATGGTAAGGTATCCTTCTCACTAAGTTCAAGGCAATTGCGCTCTATGCACGACTTGTAGTTTGTTCGTGGCGGATTGAGATTCCTGGTCCTTCGACTAGCTCGTGGATTTACGACCGCATTCACACACGTAGAATAATGGAGTTCCTTTCTAAACTTCATTATTACTAGTGGTGTGCTTGAGCACAAATGGCGAGCGAGCCTAAAGACTATACTATTTTTAACTTCTAACACTGAAGCTACTGATAAAGTCCAGTTTTTTTATTTAGCATACAGGGTAAAGGGATTTCAGTGCCATAGTTACAAACTCTCTGCAACTGCTTGAATTGAAGGGAAAAAACAACAACAAAACAATACACGTTATTTAAAAGTTTTCTTTGTGATATTCTTTAGCTAAGTTGTGGTTGTAACACACAATGCTTTGACACAACTGGACATGAACCTACACAGACTTACCTTCGCAGTAGTCTAGTGGACAATGTATTTTCAAGTACTGTTGCGCACGGCTTATAACCATGACAAAGAGCGCATTTACTTACCACCGCCACTAACTCGAATAGAAAAACTGCACCCGCAAAAGAATTCAAACGGTCAACAATTCAATTTCTAGGGTGATACGGGTACTGATCGATAAACCAGAGGATTCTGTTTAGTGCAATTTGGGACGGGGTCGACCACATAACTAACACAAAAACGCGAGGGTCAAAGTACAAAATGACATACGTACGTCCATATATATAAATAAACTAGTGGTGTGCTTGAGCACAAATGGCGAGCGAGCCTGATAGCTAGGTAACATAAAATGTTACTATTTTTAGCTTTCTTCATGCAAACACTATAATAGCAGTTATGACATTTGATTACAGCAAACAAATACAAAATCACTCTCTTACCTGATTAATGGTAACTTTTGTAGTATCAAACATCAACCATTCTGATAATCTCAATCACCAGTAACTCTTGAACATTTTAGCCAACAAATATGGAATTACTACTTACCTCATTCTTGAGTATTGATAACTTCTGTAGTATCAAATTGAAGTTACTTTGACCATCTGAATTACCTTGAATTCTTGACAAGCTCTCACCTACAAAAACAAAAGACAATCAATTTTAGCACACAAAAACAAAATTACCTTCTTACCTCATTTTCTTGAGCAGTGGTAACTTTTGTAGTACCAAATTTGAGCCAATCTGACTATTTGAATTTACCAGTCACTGTTGACAAGCTCTTAGCTCAAAAAAGAAAGGCCGAGTTAATTTTGCATATTTACCTTACAAATATGGAATTACGTACTTACCTCAGCTTCCCTCGAGAAGTCGTAGCTTCCTTAGCATTAATACTACGGCATTCTGACTACCAACGGCTCTTGACAACCAACAACGGGCACTCCGTATCCCCCATAAAACGGCGAAGTTTTGAAATTAAGTCTGGAAAAGGGTCTTCAATGCCATAGTAACCGGTCGAATCAACTTTTTGATTCTTGAAAAGCAAGCATTTTCGCAGGAATTTTCTCACACTTTGGAGCTTAAGTATAAAGTAAGGCTTGCTTAATGCTGTCGTTTCAGAATAAACTGGGGTCAAGCCTAAAAAGCCGTGTTTTTTGGAGAAAAAAGTTTCCCGCGCGCGCGTTTAAAGGGCATACGTACCATCCCACATACATATATACCTATAACATATACCCGATTTTGCATTATCCACCCCTAATACTGTCTCGCTCGCTACGCTCGCTCGCCAACAAACATCCCCGATTTTCGATTGTGTTACCCCTGTAAGTGTCTCGCTCGCTACGCTCGCTCGCCAAATTATTTCCTTTTACCAATCAACAAGCTTTTTAGGTTCAAAAGTTTAATGCATAGTGACTTTCATATTTTTTTGTAAAATTTCATTCACTGCCTTCACAAATGAGTATAATTTAATGGTATTTTTTATGTTCCAATAGTTTCAAATTACAGTCAAAAATAGTGTAAATATACAGCATAATAGAACTTCGTGTAATCTATGGTGTAGTACTTGGTTAATAAAAGGAAGGACACAATACACAAGATACGGGATGTATACAATCCTAGTAGTCTAGTGAGTATACAGTTACACTGGATTTAGCTTGTCTGGATTGGGTGTGTAGCTGGTTGCAGTAACTTTTGGAGGAGTGATCCAGAGCTGGATCCAATCACGCCAGTGCACGCACACACACCAATGGAGACTCCAATGACCACAATGATCAAGAATATGACCCCCAGCACCACACCCAATATAATCTTAGCTGTTTTAGAGAGTACTGAAATACATGAGGTAAAGGAAATGAATTATGCTGAAATGGAAGTAATTCGGAACAGGTGTGAATCAAATAGGAGTAAAATAAAGGAAGTTGTAACTATTAATCAAATGATTTGTGAAGTAATTGTGAAAAGCTGGCATAATGAAGTCATAACTCACAGCAAACAATTCTACTTTCATCATCTCCATTGTCGCATTCCCTTACTCCATCGCAGGGCTTCGCTCATGTTCCTTCTTCATAAATATATCCACTGCAGTTGCTGCACTGAATGGCTATATTCATAGCTTCAGTTCAGTTGACCAATGGAGGAATTTTGAAGGTGCACTCATTTTGAACGCGTTTAGAATTGAAGTAGACTGGACAGCTGAAATTACTTCAAAATATAGGGAGGTTGTCAGGGTAAGGATAGCTGTAGAGGAAGAAGAATTGGACCAGATATGAATTCTGTACCCATACTCTCCACTCAAATAATACAGCTTTGAGTTGTAAAGGATAATGAAGCTAAGGACTCAATTCTGTGATTTTAATTAAAGACTAATGAGCTGAGTGTGCTTCAATTTTATGTTATGAAATTACATTCCATTACCAGGGGTGTATCCATACAATTTTGAGTGGTCCGGTGAATCAGAGGAGCGCATGGCCAAAATAGCTCTAAGCCAATCCCCTACTCCCTCACTGGACCACAAATAAACATAATAGTTATAATATAATAGTTATAATAATTGTACTATGATTATGAAGAATAAATGATAATGAGTCATTTAGAACTTTTTTTTTAAATGGGTGACCTTGATTCCTTAGCATCAATAAATTCATCAGCAATAACTTCTAAGTCCATCTTGTCGGTTAAATCCTGGTGATAAATAATTGGCGGGCTTGGGTCATGGTGCTTCGTAAGTACGTTTTGATTCGCCTAAGAGCACTGAATGATCTTTCTGAGGTACAATTGGTCGCTGGCATGACCAAAAGTAGCTTGAATACTAAGCAAACTTCGTCTATCAAAGACCTTTGGGGAAGACTAAGGTCCTGTAAGACAGCCTTTAAAGATCTTACTGAGGCTTGCTCATCATCTTCGTACTTATCAGAGTATAGTGTTCGTAATACTTTCAATTGAGCTTCTAATTCCAACCTGTTAAAATCATCACCATAAAAATTGCACACAAATTCAAGCTCTTCTCATACACTTTTCCCATTGAAGCTTTCAGAAGAAGCTGTTCAATATTGGAATAAACTTTAAATCCTTCTTGATCAAAGCGGCTTGATACTATTCATGACCAGATCAATGGCTTCAAAGTAGACTTGCCTATATAGGCTCTCCACAGAATCAGGATATTCTTCCACACTAGTGCCCTGTTCAAATCGCTTTGGTATCTTTCGTCTTCTCGGAAGTTGAGGTTCGTCAATGTTAAGCTTCATCCGTTCCATCTCAACTTTTTTCCAAAAGAGATTAAAATCTGCTTCTGTGACAGTCAACAGTTATGCTGTTTGGACACTTCTTTTGAATTAATTAAGCTCATTAAATTCTCACCGAAGCGTGAAGCTATGTTAAATCTGATTAAAGAAGAGGCCGGAAGTGACAGTCCTTCAATACGTACGCTGTGTCCAACAAAGATGGACAGTTCGTGCAAATTCCCTCTCCAGTGTTCTTGCCAATTATGAACACATTCAGAATTTGTGGGAGGAGGCGCTATCAGCAATTAACTACTGACACAGAAATGAAAGCTCGGATTAGGCGTGTTTCAAGTCAAATGACTACTTTTCAGTTTTTCTTTGGACTAGTTCTAACTGATACTTACGACATACTGATCAGCTGAGTAAAACACTCCAGAATCCAGATTTATCCAGCATGGAGGGTCATTATACTGCCATGTTAACAGTGAAAACACTTCAAACTATCCGCTGATAGTATCATTCACACTAAGATTGGCATGCCCATAACAATGTGTGAACACAGCCTTGGGTGCCTTTTCCTGAATCTGTACAGCAACACCACTTTTTGCACCTGCCATGGTACTGCATCCATCATAGCATTGACCTCTAATTCGGGAGAGTGGAATTTCAAACTGCAAGAGTGCATCTAAAATAGTTGATACTATGCTTGCTGCTGTAATTGAATGAAGACTGTAAAGCCCCATAAATTCTTCAAATACATCAAAATTTTGGTCTACACACCGAATAATCAAAGTGAGTTGCTCTTTGTTGGATTTATCAGTAGTTTCATCCACCATTATGGTCAGAAATGGTGAACTATGAATGTCATGAAGAACATTTCTTAAGATATGATGACTCATTATCTGCAGCATTTCATTCTGATTTTCAGGGGAGGTGAAGGTATTTGAGTTCTTCTTCAACCAATTTGCTAGTGTTGGATTGTCTTCACTCCTCATTTTAAGAAGTTGAATAATATTGGATTCACCTGGATCCTTTCGTCATAGCTAAACCTTGCCGAGCTAGATATCTCATACTAGACAAGATTATTTTAAGCATATCCCTAGCAATTTCTTTGTTCAATTTGTGTGTTTTGCTAAGAAGTACACCCACATCAGTAGTTGTCTTGGGCAAGATTATTGTTGCTTCTACTGCTTCCCGGTGAAGCTTTGACTCTTTATGATTCTGAAAAGCTCTTGTGGCATCTTTCCAGTTAGAATACACCTAAAATTATGCATTAGCTATTAAAAAATAAGGCCTGAAATGCAAAACTTACAAAAGCAGAAGACAAATTGTGGCTAGTCTTTATCCTTTTTAGGGTAAGTGCCTTAACACAAGTGTGGCAGAAGACAGTATCCTCTGCTTCATTATAGTGTAGGAATGGCCAAGATGAAAACCAACTTGTTTTGAAACTACACTTGACTGGAGTCTTCTTCCCATACTCACGTTTAGGGAAACAAAAATGAAATCTTGATGTGGTTTGTCTGGGAGTTCAGGCAAAGAAAGCTTAGAGCTGGTATTACAGACAGCCATGCTGCAGCTGGAAAACTGCTGAGTCACTTGTTGTAAGATTGCTGAGACAGGGTCATACAATGCAAACTCTTTGTCCTTGTTGGTGTATAGTCATCCAACTAACTCACTAGTTGCTGGCAAATAAAGTTAGCTGCATTGGAACTATACTGGAACCTGTTGTTATAGTCACAAATTGTCCCCCATGTGTAATTTCCACCCGTCCAGAGAGATAACTCTCGCCTCCTGTTAATCTAATGTCATCAGCCACTTCTGATTGCATGTCTCCTATATAATATTATGATCAAAGATACAATTCAGCCCCAGTTTCCAAGTTAGAGAGTTCTGAAATTTTTATCATCATAATGTTATATATATATATATAATAATATATATTATATATATATAATTATATATTATATATATATAATTATATATATTATATATATATTATAATGTTTCAGTCATTCTCGGCTGAAATAATTATAATAATAGGAAATTTTTCTCTTTTTAACAGCCAATATTTTAATTAAGTTATAATTAAAATATTGGCTGTTAAAAAGAGAAAAATTTCCTACTATTATATATAATGTTGTACGTTTTAACTTTTAAGTATTGCAAAATAGCTCCAAATTTATTGGCTGAGGACAGTAACTGGCTTAGCTAAATTGCAGATCTTTATACAATTATCCCTTTTAAAAGGGGGAGCAAATTTGTTTGAGAAAGATTCAAAAGGTTTCCTTAATATTGCATGACATTAGCTAGATCACTGGAATTGCTAGGTCACCTCTTACATTCAGAATTCTCCAGCAAGAATTGCTTACCATGGGAGAATAGGACAAGGCAGATGATGGCAATGAGGCTCTTCATTTTACAAAGCAGTCCTGAAGTTAGTGGTCAGTCAGCGATGGAGGGACCACACTAAAAAAAAAAGTGGGTGTTCCATTTAATAATATTCATGATATTCAGGGAAATTTTATAAAATGTGAATAATCTTAAATGGCATAATTGACATTACGCACAAGTCAGTAATTTAAATGACAAAGAGTACCTCCACACAAACTATATTCATCCATCTTAAAACAGAGTGTGGATATCAATTTTCTCAAAGTGCGTACAGTAATCACTAAATTTGCACATTTAATGAGTTTGAATTCAGGATAGTAAAGGTTATAATGACAACAGTTTAAATACTTTATCCAGTTACCATTGTGCATTATGTACATTAATCTATCATAACAGATATCAAAGTTTGATTTCTGCACATCCTTGTATTTAGGTCCCAGCTAGTCTTCTTCGAGTGTGGTGTACTTCATTGCTGGAATGTCTGCAGATGACTCATTTGAAGCCTTTGTAGATCGTCTTCCTGAGAATGCCCATGCAGCCAGAATTGTAGCTACTGTAATAGCAATGAGCAGAGCTATAATTCCGACCACCAAGCCAATTGCTACTTTAGCAGTTGTAGACAGTCCACTGCCAACAGCTAAATATATAAACACCAATGGAATGCATAAATTTGATTTATTTAACTTTGACATTATAGAGCTAAAGGTTTTTTTTAGCACAAGCATTCATTGCTCGTGTCACCACATTGATAATACAAAAGTAGATAGTCATTTTGGCATTAAAGGCATTTCATGTAGCAATTATTAGCTAAAACAATTTAAAGTATTTCATCTTTGCACACCTCCTCAGTTTTCTCATCTTCACTAATTACCACTTCAAAGTTAACTGCAACAATTGACTGATCATCTACTCTGATCTCAACTTACAACAAACATCTTTTCCTTCATCACTACCATCGATACACTCCCTCACTCCATTGCATCGTGTGGCACATCTTCCATCTTCACAAGTGTGTTCACTACATGGTGTGCACTCAAGGGCCACGTTCATGCCTTCTGAGCACTTTGGAGAAGGAGGACGTTGATACTGGCACAGATTCTGAATGGTCACTGAGGGAGAGTAGTGTGAGGGATAGGAAGGGCAATTCACATCGCTCATGGCGACAGGGAGGGAGTAGCTGATGTCAGAATACCTGAAAGTTTAAGCAAAAGCAGGATGAAGAAGATAACTGAGCAGAAATTCTAAATGATAGGATATGGCAGGTTGATAAACAGGCAATATACTATTCATCATACCCAAGTTTTGAAACCAGTCCAAAACGCACAAATCCTCCACGACCAAATTGCAGCTGTTTGCAAGCAAATGTCGCAGCATTGCTGCTGAAGTCATTTCTGTGATCACAAACAGTTCCCCAAGTATGGTTTATCTTCACTTCCAGTCTTCCAGAAAGGTAATTCCTGCCACCGATGAGTCTAATTTTGTAAGGAATGCTAGGTGGGGTAGAAAAATTGGGTAGTGTTATGCCAGTCAGTGGATTCATCGTGGAGGATGTGGTGGTGAGCGTGGAAGGCGGAGTGGTGGACAACGTTCTGGGGCGAGAGTCTGTGGAGTGTGTTCGCAGCTGTTGAGTTGGGATGGCAGTTGTAGTAGGTGAGTGAGACACGGAGCTTTGAGTTGTAGCAAACGTAGATGGTACAGGTAAAGTAGATTGTGTAGTTGAAGAAGTTGATAAAGGTCTTCCTAATAATAAAACAATATTATGAGTCGTGGTGATTTCCTTACTTGCTAATTGTTAGTATTATTAAGTATTCTTAACTTTCTAGCCAATATTTGTCCGATTTCAAGCACTGACGTGAAATATCATCTGCGGAAGTGTATGCATTCATCATTATTAGATACCTGGACATCCAGACAGGGATAGAGGAATCACAGTGTAAGGAATAATAGTCAAAGCTGTAGTTCCATCTGGTCCTGTGATGTTGAACTATTGAAATAGAAAATATTTTCATCAATACAGATAGAATGATGTCATTAGGCTAATTATTTTCAAAGTGTAGTGTTAGCGAATGGAATATCTGAGACTGTACTAACTAACATAGATCTACATATACGGTGTGGTGTTGTTCAAATTAAGGAGGCCCGTTAGCATATACAGTGAAGTACTGGATGTTGTATAGTAATAGTAAACAGCATGTGTGTATGTATGCGTGTGTGTGAGTGTTAAAACAATGAAACTAAAAGAAGAAAACAGTACCTATTTAAAAATTCTAGACTTATTTTTGCTTTGTTCATATTTTAGTAACTTACTCCAAAGCCTATAGTAGTTCCAGAAATTTGTACAACAGTAGCATTTAGAGTGCCCAGACTAGAAGTGAAAAAATTCACATTGGCAGAACTTGACAGTGTAACATTCACTTCTAGTTCAGCTTTTATTCCCACCACAACAATATTGACAGAAGGTGGAGAAGTGCAGGGCAGCAGGGTCACTGTGCTGAATGGCACGCCTGTCAGTCTGGATAGTCCACACCGTATTGAGGAGCAGTTAGAGTTCCTTGTGCAACCCCCAACTAATGGATAGGGGCCTCCTCTAACAATTGTGTCTAAAGCGGAACAGCTATCACCCTGGCGGAATGCTATTGGAGCTGAAAATAGAAATCACATTGTTGCAGGATAATTATTAAATCATATTTAAAGACAATATTGTCATAATTACAACTTAAAGTTCAAATATTTTAAATGTACATATGAATGTTTGATTTAGAAATATTTATCTGCATACTGATTCAGTAATTCTTGGCTGAAATAATTATAATGATAGCAAATATTTTCAGTTCTAACAGCCAATATGTTTAATTAAAACTCAATCCAACGTTTCGACTATTAGACCCCTGAAGAGGACTTTGCAAGAAGTCAAAACACTGGGTTAAGTTTTAATTAAACATATATTGGCTGCACACACACACATACACACATGCACACACACAATGTAGAGTCATTGCAAAAGCCTGTGGGAGAACGCATTTCTTATTAAGAAATTTAAGCTAGTAACTAAGAATCAAACTGGTAACAAACTAGTCACAATTAAGATGGATAGGTAAGGTGTTGTAAAAGTGAAAGAAGGTCATGGATGGCTGACACGATCCAGTTTAGAATGTTAATTATATTGTAATTATATATTATCTAAACCTTGTCACATGCACTGCTTACATTATCTGTTGTTCTAACTTACGAGGGCAATTAAAGTATGTACTGTCCACAGGAATGGTAAAGAATGGTAGCAACTGGTGTAATGTTACTCCATTGGTTGAATCACTCTCTCTTAAGTAGAGCTAAAAAAGTATAAAAAAAAATCAGGACAGATCTATTCAACATTAGTAAAACTTAGTGCATAATTAATTATATGTGTTTATGTGATCACCAGCGAATGCTAGCCCCTCTCTGCATAACAGTAGCTAGTGTCAGGTAAAAATTCTAGTAATTTGACAACATTCCACAATTTAATTCTCTCGTGTCTCAATTGCACATACAAAGTGTCATGAATATCATTACCTCAAATATGAGGTAGACAGAAGACATCTGGCCAACTGTAACTACATAAGACAGGGATGAAGTCAAGGGTATTGTAGTATTGGAATAGAATATCCCATGCTGTAGAATTGTGCCATCAAAGTCCTCTGTAGATATCTGCACTCCAATGCCTTCATTGTTGCAGTTAGGTATCACTCCCACTTTTAACCTTGGAATGGCATTTGGCATTGGGTTGGTGCAGGTTAGAGTGCAGTTCCTGGAGTCAGGACTCTCCACAGCACAGCTAGTGAGGAACATGCTGTTATGAGCATTCCTGTACAGCTTCATGACAGTACAAGTGGCTGGAGGTTGAGTGTATGGCAGTTGACATATTCCTATGTATACACAGGAATTCAGGCTGAAGTAGGGCCTTTGCTAAGGACAGCCCGATAGGATAGGCTATCTATCAGCACCAATAGAACTACTTAGTCTACATTATTTACCTTCTGAGAGGAATGTTCCCAGTAGCAGCAGACTGGCTTCCAAGTAATTCATTATTTTTAGAGCTCCGGGGCGAGCTTCTCCGAGCACTACTGCGAGCTTCTCCGAGCACTACTGCGAGCTCCTCCGAGCACTACTGCGAGCTCCTCCGAGCACTACAGCAACTAGCCACTCCCCACGCACAAAAAATGTGGGCGTATATAATATGCTGCGACCCATACCCACTATACCTGCAATGAAGTTGTCGGGCGAACTTTAAAAAATAATAATTTCTTGTTTATTTGAGGGTGCGAACTGTGCATCAATGATATTTTAATACACACAACGCTGGCTAGCTAAATAATAGGGGTAAGTAGCTAAATAATAGGGGTAAGGGGAGTGGGGGGGGGGGGGGGGGGGGGTAAGGGACACTGTACAAATTAATGGGTTCTCATACCCCTTGCCTACAATAATGTTATAGCTAAGTTTAAATGGTAAAATAATAATGTCTAGATATGCAACTGCATTACTTGTGGTATTGAATGGTTGTATCCAGAGTAATAGCTATTCACATATAGAAGGATAAGATGTTATTAATTACTAGCTAGCTAGTGACTTGACTTATTGGGATTGACATAATATGATCCAATTCGATTCTTGTCTAGGATTTAAGAGAGGATTGTGATTCAGCTGGATGATGAGATCCAGACTGACTTGAACGAGAGAGTGTTTTATTAACACTTAGTTGTGACATGATCACGCTACTTGCTGGAGCAGGATGTACCTCGATAATCTTAGGAAAACTCTGTTCACTTGCTCCAGATAACTTCGGATCCCCTTCTTGACTTCTCTTTTCAGGGACAGATCCAGAGTGAGACTTTAAAGAGTGATATAACTTTATTTGACTGGATGAATGTTGACTTTGTGAATTGGATGCTTGCACGTATGACTGGGAGTTTTGCTGATGAGCAGATGAAGCTGGGTGAGTAGATTTACCAGTGTTGGTCACAGCTTTACTGGATACTGGAGTTATGGTGACGTTTCGAGAGGGCATAGGGTGTACGGATGACTTCTTTGGTTTCAAAGCACAGTAGACGATGCAGGTAATTGTCACACATGCTACAATAGGGATGGCTACAGCCAGGAATGCAGCAACTGTAACACCAGTAATAAGTCCCACATTACGTGATTGGCTTGAAGATGTAGTTACATCCACAGAGACTGCAGCTGCATACACACGTAACCATTGAGTTTAGCAATAGTACATGCAATATAAATGGATGGCCTTTGCTAGCAAAAATAGCTAGCAGCATTGCAGGAATTTTGGAAAGACAGGGATTTGAGTGCCTTTATGGTTCTTCTATCTATGCCAATAGTAATATACAGTAGTATATGGATGGCAATCATGAAAAAGTACAAGTGCATACAATTACACAAACAATAATGACAAACACAAATTATGTAACTTACAATTATTACAATTGAACTCATCAGAATTATCAGAGCAATCATTTTGGTCATTACATCTGTTAGCTAAGAATGTACACTGTCCATTTTCACATGGGTAGCCTAACCTGCAGTCTGAAGAAATAAAAATCGTATATATTTCTATAGCTAATTGCTACTAAGTTTCACTTACCTGAACAGTTTCTTTCATCACTTTGATCAGGACATTGTGTCTGAGAATCACAGCGTTGTGATGCTAGTGTGAGACAAGTTCCATCTGAACATGTGAAACCTGCACATCGAGACTGAACACCTGGCGATAAAATAATTTATCTTTTATATATAAATGTGCTAGCTATTACTATGACTGTAAAAACCAATTAAATTGGGCCGTTTCTAGCTATTATGCCTTACATATAAACTCACATAAAGCTTCTAACAGTAACAATCCTACAATGATCAAAAGTCGCTGCGCTGCCATCGTTACGTTGCGCACAAGAAGACGAGGAAACCGCAGTTTTCTCTAGATTCTTTGGCTACTTTCGCGCCGCGCGTTTTGAAAATAAAAATGGATATCAGCCATATTAATTCTCACAGGGATGTCCATATTTTAACAACAACAACAACAATAATTGCTTATTGTTATAGCAATCCTCATCTCTGACTTATTATTATTTTTTTTTATGTATTAGAAGAAGAAAAAAATCATTAGAATTCATTCAAATTGAACAGACACCTATCATAAATTTTTGATAAAAATAATCATTTGGACTAAAATCTCTGGGAACACAATTATCATTTGAAGGTAGCTTGAGCCAGTTTTATGAGAGAATCAGTTAGAAGACTGCTTGGAGATCGAGCCCAGAAGTCAAGCTGTGATTTTAGGACTTTACCATGCACCAGACAAGTGGTACTTGGAAGAAATGTTCCAGCACAGATTCCCTCAGTACCTAGATAACAACAAAAATGCATCACAACATGAATAGAATCTCTGCATGTCAAAAGGATCAGGCATATAATTACAATAGTAGTAGTAGTAGTAGTAGCAGTAGTAAACAAGTGCACTAATTCATAGATGTTGCCATTAGGCCAATACAGAACAATTTTGCATTTACTGGGCAGACAGACAAAACTTTGTGCATGAGCAAGAATAAAACAACAAAACAACAACACACTCTTCACTTCGTAAGAGGGAGAAAAAATAAAACAGTGTAATAATTAAGCATGTCATACACTGTATTTCGTAGATGTCCAATTGAAGATTAATGTAGTCCTTTTTTCACTCTCATTCATATCCACACACACACACACACACACACTCACCAATGATTTCTACCGGATGAAAGTTGAACTTGACCTTCATCAAGTCCATAAAGTTCTTCACTGAACTGACTGCAGTAGCAGGTAGTTTGATCTTCTTCTCGTAAGCTAGTCCGCCCCACTTCTTGCCAAACTCTGCCGTGGTGATAGTCATCGGCCTGAGAGAGACAAAATGAAAGTAAACCCAATCCAACCATTCTCTCTCCATCCCACAAAGATTAAAAAATAAACTGAGTTCCCTCAATCAGAGGGTCGAAGGGTTCATTTAAATGTGAGGAGGAGGTTATCCCTACATTTTATCTGTACTTGTCTGTCCACTTATTTGATTGAACAATTTCTATGAGACGAGTCAAAATTTGATGCTGGTGTTAAAAATTTTTTTTAATGAAACTAAACATTGACACATCACATACAACTAGTAGTATCCAAGGTTACTGAGATGGTCTGAAAGCGAGGGGAGTAACAAATCTGAATAACACTACTGTTTCGGCCTTCAACTGTCATGTCAAATGCAGTTTTATGATTCTATCACCACTGCCTCCTCAACACACCACGTACCTGATGACATCAGAGATGTAGATAGAGGTGTCAAAGAATAGTCTTTTAGGAGTAGCCATCTTGTCCTTGAAGGACAACTGGCCACGTAGGCTCATGTTAATAGCAGGAGAAGACGGTACCAAGAGAAGCACACGTGTTACCTATTTATATACAATATAATGACAATACAGTATTTGGTAAAGGGGTTCTTTATAATGTACATCAAACAATGGGATATCTACTCAAACTCCGCCCATTACCAAACAACTCATCGGAATGGACATCATTGCTGTCAGTCTTACCGTGCCAAACCCAGGTAGGTCCATGGTGGTCTCCATCTTCTCCTCCGACAAGAGTTTCACTTTCATGACAGAGGGAGGGTCAATAGTCATGGTAATTGATGGCAGTGCCGCCTGGTTCTGATTGGTCACGTGGACTACTAGAACTAACTCGTCCGTTTTTAACACTTTGGTCAGGCTCACCCTCAGGTTTACATCCCGACACGCCTCCTGTCACACCCACACAAAATACTGTAATTGTAAATAAAATGCGGAGCACCTGCTTTTAGTGCACAATCTCTGATTAGTTCACACAAAGTCATATTTGAAAGATTTGCTTATAAGCAAACAGTATTGTATATTCTTAGCACAAACATCCAAAAGGTCATCGTGCCACGTCCACGGCCCCACAAACCTTATTTTCACAGTCAGGTGCTATGGGATACTGGACGTATTCAGACGGCACTTGAATTGAGTTGACCGACGAGTCCAATAGTGATAGAGCCATGGTAGGTGTGGTCAGTGAGGAGGAGGAACTTGTGATGGGACCCAGCATGGCGAAATCTGACATGGGGTCATTCCTAGAAGTAGGGGGCGTGGCCACTGCAGGGGGTATGTTGCCCGTGGAGGCAGACTCTCCAGTAGGTAATGAAGACGGTTCTGATGGTGGAATAGAGTTGTCCAGCAAGTCTAACAGGTTCGTTTGAACTATGGGAGGGGCCACGGCTTGGAGAGGTGGCCGCACGTTGAGATTGGCCAGAATGCCTAAGCCACTGTGAACAGAGGTAGTGGACACGTGGGAGGCTGCTTGTGGGAGTGAGGAGGATGAGAGGGGTGGAGCTGACGAGGACGTGGAAGAGAAGTCTATATCCTGGGAAACAGATGAAACTGCACACTTGACATATGCAATTGCTTCTAACATCCTTAAATACATACAACCTACAGTAGCTACAACAATCAATGAAGGCTGATAAATAGCAGGGAACGGATTAATATTGCAAGTTATTATAGCTGGATTAGAATACACACAATGTTCCAGATAACAACAATCATAATCCCACACCTTACTCCCACTTAAATACCACACACACACACAAAACAACAACAACAACAACAAAACAAACAAACAACTAACTAAAGAAAGCGACCAAAAGCCCAGAAGGTTAGGATAATCAACACAAATTCACAATATCTATAGATTATAATTAGAGTTACTTAGAATTATCAAGTTCAGACCCTTCATAAAAAACTAGATTGAAACTTAAGTGAGAAAGTTTCAATAGAGTTACTTAGATTAACAAAGAATGCAATAATCAATTGTTCCACACATACTGCAATGGATTATCCGTATTAGACGGGCTGTGGGTGTTTTATGCTATCTGACATTTTCCTTACCTGCAGGTCCAGCAGTAGATCAACCTGTGGCTGGGCCGGCGCTGGTGTAGCTGGCTGATGACCTTTACCATGTCTAGGCGGTGTACTATCGGATTTGGCAGACAGCATGCCCGATGAGTTCTGCCCTCTGGAGCCTGCATCAGTTCCTTGTGAGCCTACATCACACATTACCAACACACCACGTTGTCACAAACCACCCGAACAACTGTCGTGCTAACTCGGTATACTTTGAACCACTCCCACTGTACACTTACCAGATTTTCGCTGCTGTCGAGACCTGGGCGCCCGCGATGGTCCGCTCAATCCTCCAAACAACTGACTGGCCAACTCCTTCTTCTTCGCTTCCTCTGCAGTGGGCGGTACTATCGATGCCTGCACGGTGTTCACCTGACCGCAATTAAATAGACCTCCCATTAAATCAAATATGACACTGATACAGAGTTGACCCAGAGTTACAATATCTGACACACCTACTCTGAATGACCATCCATTAATTGTGGCAAATAGCAGGAAAAGGTTGTAGAGTAGTAAAAAAAAAAAAAAAAAAAAAAAAAAAAAAAAAAAAAAAAAGAGAGAGAGAGAGAGAGAGAGAGAAGTTGAGATGAATCCTTTAACATTTTTTTTATATCTGGATCACCTGTTGGTACAATTCATTTCACATTCCTTATTGAGCCACCCTTTACCTGAGTAATTCCTTCTGTACTGTTCTTATCAAAGCCTTGTCCACTAGTAGCACGGTCATTTTCTTTGCTTCCAGAATCTGTGTAGTCAGTGGCTGGCAGATCTGACTTGGTGGGTGTGGTTTCATAGTTGACCTGTACAATGTCTTTGTTGTACCCGCTTTTCCCCCACTTTCTCTCCTTCACAGATAGACCAACACTAAGGGGAAAACAACAACAACAACAACAACAACAACAACAACAACAACAACAACAACAACATGTGCACACATGGTATACAAGACAGTATTTCTGCACGCTGATGCTGACAATCAACCCTATATTAGCAATGAGGTGGGGAAAGTTTATTTAAACAATGGCTATCATAAAAAACGCGTGAGGTCCACAATACTGGTAAAGTGAGAGAGCTCGAAGTATCATCAGTACTAAAAGCAGGTGCAACTCTAAATGTACTTCTGAACTCACTCTTCAGAGGTGTGGTCCGTGGTGATGATCCTGATGCTGTCTCCAATGGCAACATTTGAGGTAGCAGCTGGTCCCGAGACCACACTGTCAGTCACTGGAGCGGAACTTTGCATGGAAGGGGGCGTGCCCATAGTGTGGGTGTGGGTGTGTGTGGGCATGGCACTGGGCTGGGGGGCAGCATATGGTTCAAACTTGATACCAGGATTAGGACCTGCAACAGATGAGAAGAAGGGAATTAAGTTGAGATTCACACACACACACACACACACAACCTCACATACACATACACACGCACAACCACACACACATGCACATACACACGCACAACCACATACACACAACCACACACACACACGCACAACCACACGCACCCAACCACACACACATACACACGCACAATCACACACACACACATACACACCCTCAAGACCTCACTACATGCAATATTTTCAGAGTTAGTACTACTTGATCTCCACTCTTTAGTTAAACGTACTCACTAATTAGTAAATTGTTCCTTACTTTCTCCCTCCCTTTCCTTCTTACTTTCATTATTTTAATCTAGCAATGCAGAACAAACTCCTTTCTGTCTGCTCTCTCTCTCTCTCTCTCCCCCCCCCCCATCAAACCTCTGACTTACTCTGAACTTTCTGGTGCACAGGAGATATTTGTTCTCTCAGATTTTGGGGCTTGTATGACGACGCCCCCTTAGCCAGTGCCTCGGAAACAAAGGTGTCCAGGAATGACAGAGAAGAGTCGACTTCTAAATCCTCACAGGAAGCATCCAATGGTAGCACTTCCTGCATCAGAGTCATATCCTGGGACAACTCCACCAATTCTGTACAGCGCTGTAGCCAGTCACAAAAAATACATACATAATTAATTTTAAATAAGTAATCTAAAAATTGTAGAAGGGGCACCAAAAGTGTGTGTGTGTGTGTGTGTGTGTGTGTGTGTGTGTGTGTTTAAACTGTAGTTTAACTTTGATCTAGTTTACCAAACTAAAGATTCACTTGATATTAACCAAACAAAACAGATCACAAAATATAATCTGTTGTACACTAGAGTACACACACACACACACACACACACACACACACACACACACACACACTCATACCTGCTGCACATCAGTTGATGTTGAGTTTAGGTAAAGGGCGATGTGAGACTGAACACTGTCAGGGAGATGGCCTAACTGGGACACCAGCTTAGTCAGAGCGGACACAACCCACCCACACGTCTCCGCCTCCTCAAACTTTGACCCCAGCAGCGTGGTGACCTTCTCTATGACTGCCTCAGTGTCCATGTCTTCTAGAAGGTATGCATACTCACCAACCACCTGGAGACACACATACACACATACACACGGGTTAATCAACTGTATACGTTGGAGATCAGGAATGGTAGGTTATTCTCTTGCTCGATGGTCTAGCTAAGTTTGTGTGTTTGTAGTTTGACTGGCAGAAACTCTCAAGATTGGATGTGTGCTGGACAGACTACTTAATTTACTCGCTCTCTGGAACTTGTGCTTAAAACTATGACCTTGGGGATACAAAGTAATATGTGCCGCACCCTTTACCAGCCCTAGTCACTTGACATACCCAGCAAATAATCTTAATCAGAATATCCGGTAGGTGTGGTTTGTCTAGCAGCTCTAAGTATGCCGATATGGCATCCAGGCGGAGCTCATTGTCCGTGTCCTCATCTTCCGTCCCTTCCGCTATCAGCCGCATCAAGTTGTGCGCCACTTCACTTCTCACAAGAGAGCCACCTGCAATCAGAACATGGAGTGTCTATTGCATGGAGTGCCTAATCCACTTGGCTACAGTGTGTGTATGCGCACTTGATAATGCACTCAACACCGTGACAAACAACGTATGTATGTGCGAACTCAATGCCATGACGACTAAGTATGTACATCAATAAATCCACGCAACATCATCACAACTAAGTACCTATGTATGTGTGTATATCAATTAATGCACTTGACACCATGATGATGGAAGCATGCACTCCACACCATAACACGAGACTGCACTTTGACCCCAAAGCATGTACACTGCTGAATGGAATGAGGCACTAATGGTGCGAACCCTCAGTGCTACTATGCACTAGCTAGCTATGAACAAAATAATTGTCGGACCGAAAGAATAAAGTATTTGGCTATTCCTAGTCAGGTATAAATACGGCTCAAGCAATGAAAATAGTAGATGTAGCTAATCACTGTCTAAAAGAAGTATCTAAACATGCAGGAGACTCTCACCGGTATATAGTTTCAACGTAAAATACCTGAATTCCAGCACTCATTAACTTTTCAGCATAAAGCAAAAACTACCGCGGGCAGAATAAGAAATTATTTGCTCACGTGGTTATGATGTGATGATAGGGGGTGTTACCTACAAAAGTTTTAACCTACACAAAGCTGACAGTTTGCTTTTAGTGAAAAATCAGCCCGAAATTCGAAAAAGTAGCACAACAAAAGGTATAAATTGTTATTCTGAGTAAGTTCATACCTAAATCAACAGTTAATTGTCAGTAATCTCCGAAATTAGAGCATGACAGACAGACAGACGGAACAAATACCATAACCCTCTTGCGCATGCATGCTGAGGGTTAACTGTTTATTCAACTTCCCTCAGTACCAGACACTCACTTGCTCACTAACACTATAATCTAAAGCATCTAGTCCCAATGTATGCATTAAACTCCAAATAAAGAACTCATTGCCTTGCCACAACTCCTTCTTTTACTCTATGGTGTCCTCACAGACTTACCGATCTCAAAGACTGAGTTCATGGTCTGTATAAACCACAAGTTGTCCGGAGCAAACCTCTCGGCCAGCTGAGTGACCTTGCCCACCAGGTCGGCCTTGATGTAGTCGTCTCTCGTCACACGCAAGTACGCCACCAACCTGTCCGTTATCACCGTCACGTTCGACGGGTTCGTCATCTTGAAGAGAAGATCAAGTGTCTATAGAGAAAAAGAAAGAAATGGGCACAGCAATCAATCTGAAGATAAAATTTCGCAAAGCACACAAACACAACCCCAAAACTTTCGGCCACTTCATGGGAGTTATTGGAAACCTAGAAGTGTCAACAACAATTAACACCATCTGCCTAATATAATTTGATATTTTTAACAATGGTGAATTTTCCCCTACCACTAAAATTTCCTTTTGTTAAAGTAGTGCCCACCGCTCCCCACCCAGCCCACCTTTCTCTTGATGGTGTCATCGGGGTCCTCCAGGCAGTCTATGACCACGCCTTGGTGCTCAGCGGCATATTTGGGGTTGATGAGGACGAGGCTGGCCAGAGCAGTGATGCCCAGGTACTTCCAGTTGTTGTTGGACGCTGTCACAAACCGACTGATAGTCTTGGCCGCCTTATCGACGAGGACGGAGTTGGGATAGATGACAGACACAGTGCGAATACACTCGTATGATATGGCTGGAAATATAGATACAGTAGATGCAGAATGTGAGCTCAGCTCAAGAGAGCCAATTGGAAATGGGGAAAAATAATGAAAAACGTTGATGGACGAATAAACGAAATTGAAAGCCAAGATGGAAAATAGCATAAGACATTTTTCCTAAACACTAACCAGTTGTAACTATCCTCACTCCATTATTTTACCTCTACAAAGAGCCTTGAAAATATTGGGTACAGTGTGAAACATGTCTTAACCAATACTTCTGATTCAGTTGCCACAACAACAAAAGGGAACTGACTTTGTTTAAATATTTACCTAAAATAAAATGACCTGCTAAGGGCCATTCAAAAAAAAAAAAAAAAAAAAAAAAAAGTGAACGAACATTATCCCACTGAAATAGTCGTTCAATAATACGTATTGTGTGCTCTAAATGGGATAAAACTATAATTAATGCATAACCTGCTGCTTCATACACACACACACACACACACTCCTAACCTTGACCGATGTTGGAGTTACACTCTGCAGATGCGAGAACCTGCTCTATGACTGGGTAGAACTTCTCACTCGTCCTTATATCATCTGCTCCTAACAAAGCCATCACTCTATGGCACCACACCACACAACAACAACAACAACAAAACATGAAACAACAAATTATCTATGTTGTTCATGTTGTACTTAATACACAAACATGAACCCACATACTACGTGACAGCACACACACACACACCCACGTCACAAACACACCCACACACTTCCTACCTGAGTAGTGTGATCTGAATCCAGGGGGCGGGGACTCCGTGATAGTCAAAGTCACTAGAGAGTTTCCTGGTAACCACCTGTGATAGAATGCTACAGAAGGATGATGCCAGGTCCTTGAACCTCGCTGGGTTATCCTACACCACCAACACAAAGTGAAAAAGACAACATCGCAGATGATGATCAGGAATGCGTCTCTTTGCTCATGAAAAGTGTGGAACAGCTACATAATGAGAGCCCAGCCAAGAGGTTTGGTAAAGGGAATAAAGCACCTAAAACACAGTTCTATCAAAGCTATATTATAATCTTGTCAAGGGCTGCTTACAGGAAACAAATCTAGGAGAGGCAAATACAACTTTCATATTATTCAGTCATTCTCGGCTGAAATAATTATAATAATAGCAACTTTTCTTGTTTTAACAGCCAATATTGTTCATTAAAACTTAACCCGGCGTTTCGACTTCTTGCCAAAGTCCTCTTCAGGGGTCAACTGCGGTCGAACTCAGTTGATCCCTGAAGAGGACTTCGGCAAGAAGTTGAAACGTCGGGTTAAGTTTTAATGAACAATATTGGCTGTTAGAACGAGAAAAGTTGCTATTATTATAACTTTCATATATTATAAGAGGGGAAGTGATACATAAAATTGTGCTGATTCATGTTGCAAAAGTCAAATGCAGCCCTGTGCCCATCATCCACTGTCAAGGCTACCCTGTCCAGCTACTCCTTGTGTCCTTACTGATATCATGTCATGGAAGAGAACCAGAGCTGCCTCCATTACACCTGGATCTTTGTCACTAAGGCAACGACGGAAGTCGTCCTCCAAGTGGTCTACTGTGCCCGGACTAAGGTGATAGAACTTGTGCATCACCATGACAGCCTTCTTACGCACAAGCTCTCTAAGACAAAAAAGACAATAAAAACTGTTAGGTTCTATCTAAAAATATTTGTTTGGGAGGTGGGAAGTCCACTGCCCCTACATACATATACTAAGTTACAAAAGCAAGAGGAAATTATTTTTAAATCTTTGAGAGTAATTAGCACGAAATGACCTAAGTGTTATAATTTCAAGTTCAGACTTAATGGAATACCTCACACAACATGCAAATATTGGGAGGGGGAACTGGGAGGTTTGGGCGAGAAGCTCCCTTCACCCCACCCACTAGGTTAAAGCCTGCCATCATCACCTGAGCTGACTGTTAGTTGCAAGCTCACCACTATCACTGGATGACATCACACTGGCACTACACCACCAAGAGATAACTCGTTTACACATTCCTTTAACTCAACCCTTACATTATTCATTCAGAAAACCCCATTGCCTCAAATTATTGTAGCACGCCCCCCATAACACACTTGGGATGCATGAGCTTCTCCTGAACGATGGGCAGCAATGGAGGGACCATTTCAGATCCTATCAACTTGCATGTGATGATTAATGCCATGGAAACCAGCAGCATGTTAGAGCTCTTTAAGTCCTGCATAAACAAAGGAAAAAGCACCTCTATCTACTTCATCTACTTTATCTTCTATCTACTTTATTTACTATCACATCAAAAGAAAGTGAAAGTCAATCAGAAATGTATACTATACTACTGTCAAATATACACTGCCTTGACCACACCTTACCACCCACAGTACACAAGTACAGTAGATTCCAGTCCATATAAATACACATGTACAGACAACTGCTTATAGTCGATTAAGTTCTTTTTGTTATTGTGTTAAAAAATATGTAGACAATTAAGAATTATTACTTAACCAAACAAACCATCAACCTTCCTACTTCTATTTACTCAGCTTGTGCCCGTATTAGGATAGGGTCATGTGACTACACTATGAGTTCATGCGACCACTAAATCAACACAGTGTATACATGAACTCAGCCTAAATTATTATTCTCAGCCTTTTTGTGTTCATCAGATTCATTCCTGTCCTTCACAGGCTTTAACAACTGGCTGTCATTGGGAATCAAATTTAGGATGCTTGCTCAATGCACAAGTAGTTTATCACAGAGCTATGACAACCAGTGAGAAACCAACTTTTCTTATCCTGTATTTATACCTGGTAAAGAATAGTGTCATGCTACTGCCTCACTCTCAACAGACTAACAGAAATTCTCTTTTTCGAAAGATCATGGGTGTAGACAAGTATTCTGGAAAGGGGGCTTAAACGGATTCATACTTTCCCACCCAACACTTCAATTAAAACATATTCTTCAAGTATCACTCAATTGGAACATGTTTTATTATAGGTAAAGCATAGTATAATTGTCCTCTACTGCAACTACGTAATAAAATGTGTTAAGTAATTTTCTCTTTAAAAAAATTCTGTAAGTGGTTTACTATTATTTGATTATGTAGGTTATAATACATAGCTAGCTACATGCACACAATATATCATATAATTATTTTGCATACATTATTATCATGTTCTTGTATATAATATTTATATACATCATATATAAGTGCATACTTAAATGTAAAGGCAAGATGAATATAATCACCTTGAACATGAGGTTGGGGGGGGGGGGGGGGGGTGAGGGTTAAATGTCAGATTCTGTGGTAATAGGCAGTACATTGGGGTGACTGTGGGAATGAAGAGAATGTGGGGAATTGAAACATCTAATGGCAGTGGTGGTCACTTTAAATCAACATCACAACAGGTGTAATAACCATTTTGTGGTTAACACATCAATTGCAGCTGCAAGTAGTTAAAAAAGTCAGCAGAGCAAATTAACTAGGATAATGTCTCTCCTTCCTTGGCTGAAGAAGCTTGACAATCCACCACCTAGTGTTGAGGATGCTTCTATTGATAGGGAAGAGCCTGAAGCTGCTGTTCAAGATATACAAGCTACAGAAGCCAGCACATCATCTTTGGTTGAAGATACTACTTCCTTAATTCCTGACAGCTCAAATCAACCAGAGCAGTCATTTCCACAGCGGATATTTGGAACGCAGAAACAGTCTTTTTGTTCATCTTGGTATGGCAAGTACAAATGGTTACATTATCTGGAGGGTACCGATCGTGTGTTTTGCTATTATTGTTCAGTTGCTGACAAACGTGGTCTTAAAACATGGAAAGATGAAACTTTCAGTAAAACTGAGTTTTGCAATTGGAAGAAAGCACTCAATAAATGTGATAAACATGAGCAGACAATGTCACACCGAGAAGCTATTGGTGTAGTTGTTACAATACCGAGTACAACTAAAAATGTTAAAGAGATGCTTAGTTCAAGTTTAGCTGATCAAAGGTCAAGGAATAAAAAAATTCTCTTAGTAATTCTCAGCAATATTCAATTTCTTGCTAGACCTAGCTCTTCGTGGTCAATATGTTTCTGGAGATGACTCCACAAAAGGAGGCGAAAATGACTCCAATTTCATTCAGCTACTAAAATTACGGGTTAAGGATGACCCAAGCATTCTGAAATGGATGGAAAAGGTCCAGGACAAGTTTACTAGTCCTGAAATACAGAATGAAATTCTTAGTATAATGGCTCTTTATATTTTACGAGGCATAGCTACAAGCATATCTGGCAAGAAGTATACCATAATAGTACAGTCAATTTATTGTTGGACCTCAAACAAATTGCAACAAAAGGTTTCTTGACTGTTTCCTATACAGAAAAATGTGCTCTATAACATACTAAAAGTCCCCCAAAATCTAACCATGGGAAACCACAAAAATTTGATCAAACAACGCTAAAATATTCAAAAAAAATTAGCAAAAAATTACCACTTATCAAAAGTGAGACTTTCTCAACAGTTTCCTACCCAGAAAAGTGTGCTCTATAACATACTAAAAGCTCCTAAAATTTGCATTGATAAAAATGCAGAAATTTGGTCATCAATCTGAAAGAAATGCAAAAATTTGGCGAAAATATCACATATAATAACAGTTTTTAACCCATATGCACTATCTAACCAGAGAAAACCTGTACATTCATTAAAAAATTATCAAATTCATGGCCAACTGCTTGACAAGACAAGAGACTACTTTTTAGTTTAGTTTTGTTCCTCAGTATCTGGATCATCAACATCATCATCACAGTTGCCTTCAATACTTGCTGAGTTCATACAGCCAGACCCTTTACAGTTGCCACACACTATGGTGCATGCTATCCCGTGCTTTCTGCAGGTACATCTCATAGAACTACAATTGGCCTGACAATTGCATCGGATGATATGTAAAAGATCATCTGGAGCAGGCAACACATCAGTGGTGACTGGGATAAGAATTCCTTCACTCTCCCTCCATCCCCATTCTTCTGGCTTAAGGCTGTCTCCTTTTCCCTTCCACTGCTGTACTTGGTAATAGACACGGAGGCTATGAAACTTAGCTGCACTTGATGTTGGTGGTAGAGTCTGCGGTTGAATGTGTGATGTATTCTTAGCAACTCTTTTGCAAAATCGCTTGTATCGAACAGAGTTAATGCTCTCTCCGGGTTTACCATTGTACATGCAAACGAGAATACGCTCACCTGCAATTGTGATGCCTTCATCAGTAGCTAATGGCGAATCAAAGGCTTTAGCTAAGGTACGAAAGTAATTTGATTCTCTGAACCTCTTTAGCGAGTTCCCTTTCCCGATCCCATGAGGTTGTGATGTTGTATCACATCCAAGTAACGCATGTAAGAATAAGATGTGCTTGCAAATCTCAGGGCCTAGCTTCCTTTTCACATCAAGTATATTCCATACACGAGAATTCTTGGCACTTTTCTTTGGCACTGGCTTAAAAAACAAATGGTGAGAATCCAAGCTTGCATGATAGATCAGCAATATTAACAGGTCAGTATCATCTCCAATCAATACAGTGTTGACTCTTGAAGCTGATTCAACTGCTTTCTGCACTATTAAAAGATCGGCATCTCCGGAAGAATGATAGGTCTTGCAATTTCATCATCATTTTCTTTAAGGTAGCTAATGGCTTCAAGAAAGGCATCATTTCTTTCCTGTAGCTGTGGACGACCCAATTTCATCTTTTTTGCAGGGTTAGTTTCAGTTTGATAGGCAGTTGGGATTTGCTTTTTGGTTCGGAAATTATTGCTACAGAGGTGATGGTATACTGCATCAACGGCATGAAGATCATGAACTGGCAGAATTCTTGCTTGTACAGCGGCAGCCCAATCATCACCACGTTCACAACAAATTGCTAAAACATTCTCCTTTAACTCAACTGTCCTAACTGCAACAACTTCTTGACTCTTTCTCTTTCCTAGGTTTACAGCCACCTGGCCACAAAAGAAACAATCTGTATTGAACTGAAACTGCCTTTTCTCTGCTGATCTTAGCACAAGACCTTCAGTGGCTGAGGTACTACAATGCTGTTCAACTTTATTTAAAGCTTTGGCTACTTCCCTTGGGTGACAGTGTTTTCTCCGGCATTCCTGGTGCACCTGTTGCCCAGGTACACAACTTACTCTGTCCTTTCTGGCTTCACTAGCACTATTAATACCTCTACAACCTTTTTCAGTGAGAGTTACTGATTGACCTTCTTCAATAGGTTGGCTACAAAAAATGCAGATACCTGATGCCTCCATGTTTCTAAGAGCACATGGTCATAAGAATTAAGGTTAAAGGTTAATTGCTAATTAGAGCTAAAGCCGCAATGTATTGTGGTCATTATTTGCATGTCTGTGTTAAATTGTTTTACAGCTGATGTCTGAAATACAAAATTTTTATGAAATTGAATTAAAATTGCCATGCTTTTTCATTAAATAGTGCTTTTCTTCGCATTAAATCATCAAAAACCTTTATTAGGTTATAGAGCACTGCAGGAAACATTTAAAAAAAGATTGTGATTGATAAGTTGTTGTGTTGTCGAATTTTATTTGAATTTTTAGATTTTAAGAAAAATGTTTAGCTAAATTTTTGTGCTTTCCCCTTGTTAGATTTTGGGGGACTTTTAGTATGTTATAGAGCACATTTTTCTGTATAGGAAACTGTTGAGAAAGTCTCACTTTTGATAAGTGGTAATTTTTGCTAATTTTTTTTTGAATATTTTAGCGTTGTTTGATCAAATTTTTGTGGTTTCCCATGGTTAGATTTTGGGGGACTTTTAGTATGTTATAGAGCACATTTTTCTGTATAGGAAACAGTCAAGAAACCTTTTGTTGCAATTTGTTTGAGGTTGACCCTCTATTTGTAATATCTTGACTGTACTATAATGGTTGATGAAACAACCGATATATCAAATACAGAGCAATTGGTAGTATGTTTGCGTTATGTGGACGATAACTTGGACGTTTTGGAAGAAATTATAGGTTATTATAGCATGGAATCTACCACATCTACAGTTATTGTACTACAATTACAGACGTATTGTTGCGCATGAATTTGAGCATTAGCAATTGCCGTGGACAGTGCTACGATGGAGCTAGTAGCATGTCTAGTTCTAGGTCTGGTGTAGCAATTCAGTTATCTCAACTCGAACCCAAAGCCGTATACACTCATTGTTATGGGCACTCCCTGAATTTGGCCATCCAAGATACCCTGGAAGGATCAAAGATCATGAGGGATACTCTTGATACTGTTTATGAAATTACCAAGTTGATTAAAAAATCCCCAAAGCGTGAAGCCATCTTCAAAAAAATTCAAGATGATGTCAAAAGTTGGTTCTCTTGGCATACACATGTTGTGCCCCACCCGCTGGACAGTGTGAGCCGAAGCTTTGTCATCAATAGCAGAAAATTATGGAGCACTTGAGATGACATGGGATGCAGCCATGGATGAAACGCTAGACACAGAAATGAAGGCACGTATTGGAGGAGTATCAGCACAAATGGAAAAATTTGATTTCTTTTTTTGGGATTGAGGTTGGTCGAAAAAATTTTAACATGGTGGATAATCTTTCTCGTTCACTTCAATCCAAGACAATTTCAGCATGTGAAGGCCAAAATCTTGTTAACACTACACTAGCAACTCTTCAAAAAATCAGAGATGAAGACACATCCTCCAACACTACCGTGAAAGAGGAAAGTTCCTCGCAGGTTTGAAATTAGTGAGGGTATGCCTAAACATTCTGAAACAGCCAAAGATTACTATCGCAGAGCTTATTTTGAGGCTCTTGATCTTGTAGTGGAAGCAGTAAATAACAGACTTAAGTAAAAAGGCTATAACATGTTACAAAATTTGGAGACATTGCTCACTACTAAAAATCACCAAAGTGCATTGAAAGAAGTGACCGAGTTTTATACATCAGATTCTATTCCTGATCGCCTTCAATCACAGTGTCTCTATTTCATAGTTCTTGGGATCCCAAAATACAGAAGGACTTAAAAAGTGTCATATCCTTTCTGCAGTCTTTGTCAGCAGTAAAAAAAGAGTATTTCTCAGAAGTGATAAAGGTTATCAAATTAATTTTGGTAATGCCTGCAACAAATGCCACCAGTGAGCGTAGTTTTAGTGCCCTTCACAGAGTAAAAACTTGGCTGCGCAGTACCACTTCTCAAGTTCGTCTGAATTGGTGTATGTTACTGCATGTACATAAAAACAGAACGGATAGTCTGCCTTTATCGGCCATTGCAAATGAGTTTATTACTAGAAATGACAGTCGACTCAATCTTTTTGGACTATTCAAACAATAATGCACATTATACTATTTTTTTCATTTTTATGATAGCTGGTTGAACAAAAAAATCTGACAATTTCAAGCCATCTTTCTATCTTAGCCCATAATATTAAAAAAATATATATATGTATTATTTACTTTTTTCAAAAATTAGGGGGGGCTAAAGCCCCCCCTAGCCCCCCCTGTCTACAGCCATGAAGATAGTAGACATGGGTGATGAGATAACTAAAATTTAAAGTGCACAAATGTGATCTTTTTTTTTATCACACTTACAGATACCTAATCATTTATTTTTCATTAGCCAGGGTTTCATCCAGGGGGGACAGGGGGGGGGGGGTTTGACCCCCCCCAGTCAAAATGCCAGGGGGGATATCCCCCCCACTTTTTTACCTACCTATTAAAGTTAATTGCCTACAAAAAAGTCATATTATATTGGAAAAACAATCAGAGTTCAGTATTTTTGCTTCACAACAAAATTCGTCTGGGCTTCATCGATTTCCACAAAAAAAGTGAAAAGTTTACACACAGTATTTCTGCTTAGTTGTGAGATTAGGGAATCTATTATTTTAGATAGCAAAAAGTATTACTTAAAATTATTACCTAGTCCACTTTAATTTTGACCCCCCCAGACAAAAATTTCTGGATGAAACCCTGTTAGCACTACTCGGATCATGAAATAATTTACTAAAAATATCCATTAATTTAGCTCCTTGATTCAGTCTTTCATCTTTTAAAAATAAGCACAGTAAAGAGAGGCTTTCGTGACATGTATAGAAAAGGTGAAACAGTGGACTATTCTACCCATAGGAAACATTCAAGTGGCATGTATCGAGCTACATACCTAGCAACCTGCCAGCCACACCCACAATAAACTGTGAGACTCTTCCCAGACTCACCCTCTGTAGCGTGTTGACCAACAGCATGTTGAGTTCATGAGTCTCATGAAGAAACAAGGACGTCCCCAAGTAACCTATCACCACCACAATACAAACATACACACAAACATACCTACTAATAGACTTGCTAATTAGCTAACAAAACCGGTTCAGTACTGACAGTTGCAAAAAACAAAAACAACAACAAAAAAACAAAAAACAAAAACAACAACAACAACAAAAAGGCTTTCAATAATCATGTACCTGTATGCATCTCCTCTATCATTACCGACCTCATCTCATTCCCAATGATATTTGTGGACTATTTGGGAGGCTGAGCAACTCTCTAACTTAATTACAACCACATCGTAACTTCTTCCAGTGGACCAGAACCGTTTCTGTGTAGATGACCTGTTAACAATACTCCCAAAAATTGTTCACATTTTCTATCGGGGATAATTATACTCCAAGAATGAAATGAGTCGATTATCAACACTCCCAGAGATGGGGCGTGACACGTGAAGATGTGCATACATACATACATGTGTGTATACATGTGCTATTTCTTAATCTTGTTAGTGTGTAACATGTAAGATCATACAATATGAACACATGCACATGCATGTGTGTGCATAGCCACACACTCACCGATGCGCTTGTCCATAATGTTGGTGCTCTGAGTCATCTTGACCGCATGGATGTAGCCCCAGGGACACTCCACTCCCAGCATCTCACAGTAGATCAGACGAATCAACATCTCCCGCATCTGACGCTAATAATACACACACAAACACACACACCTCCGATGAGTACATGTGACCTTGCCCCTACTTATATTAAAGTTTAATAAATCCCTCTCCCCACCCACGAGAACCAGAGGAGGCAGATATAACCCACTTGGCAAATGTAGTGTGTCTCAGCCAAAAACCTTGTCTTCCAGTTTACCTTCACACTATTCACTCATGTTAAGCCCTAATATATATAGCCAAGAGGTTGACACTATCATGACAAATACAAATACACACAGAAAAATTTGATAACTTTGTTCATACCTAAAATAACGTGCTTCCTCCCAACCCCAAAAGAGGAAAACGATTCATTATAATAATGTAAGACAAAACAAAATATCAAACATTAGCATTAGCATTAGTGAGCTCGCACATGAACAAAAGTAAGGCTGTGTGCACTTTGACTTACTGGTGTGACGTCGGCCCCGCCTATCCGCTCCTTCAAAGACACTGCCTCTCTCTTTATGATGCGATCTTCCTCCTGGCAGCCACACATACAAATAAATAATATTAATTATAATAATGAGAAACAAAATAAAATTATTCCATTATTATATACAGATCTTCAGTTGCAGTCATTCCTTACAATAAGAAAGTAAAAGTAATAAAATAAACAAGGGAAAAAAAGTAAAATGAAAGTTAAAAAAAAAAAAAAAAAAAAAAAGGATTGTCTCATGTCACACATGAAAATCTCACTGGAGATCTTCTTTAAATATTGTCCTACACAGCAGATAGCAATGGCTGCACTGCATCCATCTAACTCCACAGTACCAGCTCTCACTAAAGCACTCATCCTTCTCAACCACTTCCTCTTTCACAAACATATGCTATACCTACTGTACTGTACTGACACTAAGTACGTAGATCTAGAAATTGCCCACACAATGAAAATTGGGAAAAGAAAACTAGAATAAAGCTTTCAGTTTAGCGTGACTTTTACTCACCATCACTCTCTTTTGTTACAGTCTCCAGGGAAAAAAAAAGTTAAATAGACATCATAACCCAACTCACACCCCCAGTAACACATAACAGTATAGAAGACTATTACTTGCTAGCAAGTATGTACCTTGCCATAAAGTTGTGGTGTTTGATGTACTAACTCCTGCAAATTAGGAATGCAGTAGCATAAGGTATTCTTACTATCCTCTACCGCTTGAATTACCATCCCGGCTCAGCTAATGAATTACTCATGAATACACACAGTCATCATCATCATCGCCAACAGACAAGCGCATTACTATATAGATAATATGCCGCTGAAAGAACTGATTTAGCAAAAAAATAAAATGATGCTGACTATTTTCACATACAGTTTCAAATCTATAATAGCAAAATATTAAATCAGTATTTACTACTTTACTCTGGTGTAATTGAGAACCTGACTCCTTCTATAATTTACAGCTGTATAAGAGATGGCTGGAGATGATCATGAGACATCTGCCAGCTTTATGCAGTATTTACCCACAGGGAACAGAAGTCAATTCCGTGCAACTCACATGCTTGGTCTTGGCTTCTCCAATCATCTTGATGAGCATCTGAAAGCCCTTGGAAAGTCCCTGGTCCTTGTTGGAAGACACATGTTGACTTAGATTGGCTAACGCCTTTGCCGTACTATCAATAGCCCGCTCCATCTCTTCCCTTCCCCCTCAGAACACGGCAGTCGGGGGCACCGAGTACGTCGGAAATCTTACCGACCAGCTGCGAACCGGCAAAGCACGAACACAAAGCCAGCCAACTAGCTCTAGGAAAGGGAAAGGAGGAGACAATTGAGTTTGAAGGGCTGAAGGATGTGGTCACGTGACATCCTCCGTCTTTTTATGCACAGATGGAGGCGTGGCTGATAATTTGCAGATTGAGACGTTTTGCAGCCACTTTGTGCAGAAAGAGGGAGTAGCTCATTTACATTGTCTTGGCGGCTACTTCCTACTCCTTATGGAATGGCGGCTTCGGAGTATGCTTACCTTTGTACTATTTTGATTGGTGTGCTATCTTCTTCAACTGCTCTGCAAGGCTCAAATGTGAACGTGGAAAACGGGATTGGTGGGTACCAGGTTGGACGACTGTATGCCTACAGTTTTTTAAGCTCCGCCCAAATTCTAGAAAATGTTAACCTAACCATACAAGCGCAGGTTAGTAGTTAGTTACCTTCGTACTGTTGTTAGTAAAAAATATGTCTACAGGAAGTGGTAGTAAAATGTTTAGAATTCGGTTAGTGAATAGTATAGGGTAGCTAAGTAATTAATTTGTGGAACTGTTTTAATCTTTTTTTTTTTTTTTTTTTTGCAGCTGTATTTTTATTTTCTTATTGGTGACTTTTCCTGGGTTGTCTTGTTGATTGAAGCATGTTTATTGTGTGCCTGGTTACTAAATGAATTCATAACTATCAGCAGATATTCATGATAAGTTTATTTAATCATAATGTGCTAGTGTAAGCTCTAACCATATGGTCCCTGTGAACCAGCAAAGGTGACCAGTCTGAGGAAAGGAACGGTCTGGTCACCTATGTAGCCACTTGTTTCTAGCTTTCTGTGTTTTAATTTTGACACCAATTGATCTACACTGTATGTGTATGTATGTATGTCGATTTGGTGAATTGAACTGGCAAACAATCACATCAGACACCAAGTAATGTTGACACTCCCTTTGTTTGATAGGTGTCGTTTGCTGTGTTGCCAGCTGCCGGAAGAGCCGAGGAGAATGAGGTGCATGTGAACGTCTCTGATCTGTCTGCCGTTTGGTCGACTCCCAGAGGAAACACGTCAGAACCCAATTTCCTCGGAACCCTCTCAAACTGGTTTAGCCTCGTCAAAGAGGAGAACAGTGGGGGCGTGTCTGCTGTTTATTATCCAAGGACTGAATCCAATGCCACAGTTGCCTTCAAGAAGTCGCTGAGTCAGCTCATTTCTATTGTTGCCGTGGTTACTCGTACTGTTGAAGATGGCCGAGTGTTTGTGGTCCGTGGGAAGAGTCAACGAAGTGAGGGAAGGAACTACGTTGATGTACAGAAGGTTAGTTGTTGTTGTTGTTATTTTTGTTGTGTTAGTATTAACAAGACTATTGTTGTGGTGGACTGCTTTAGGAGTTGCGTTATAATGCTGAAGGAATACTTGTGGTAGCAACCAGTTCTGAATCTGTTCACATCAATCACAGTCATGTGGATCAGAACCACGCCCCTTCATCATCACAGCTCCTCAATTTCCCAGTGCAGTCCCAGAGTCGTCTGACTTTGCTGAACGATGCAGTACTGCCCACTCTGACACGCCCTCAAGATTTGATCAGAGATTCTGTGTCAGTAAAACAGGTGAAGAAATTTCTATTCTCTTTGACACTATTTTTCCATATGGCATTTACATTCTTTCAGTCCTACATCGTTGAGTCTAACTGACCACACCTTACCATATCTTGCAGGTCCGTGACATTCGTCCTCTGTCAGAAATCCTTCCAGTCGTAACAGACGTGCTGATGTCGTGTTCTCCGTCAGACTGTCCAGGGCTCCTCCTCCCCGTGCTACAGAACCTGGACTCACAGGATGTGGTGAGCCTATTGCGCAAAGTCGTGGCAACTGTCAGCCAGAAGCTGCTGTTGGCAGACGCCATAGGAGCTGCTGGTGTGGGCGGGGACACATTAGCTGCCTTCATTGGTCCCAATGAGGAAGAGAAGCTCGTGGAAAGGATACTGATGAACTTTGCCCTGGGACACTTTCCAGTGACTCAGTGAGTTCCAAGTTGTGTGAGTGTGTTATCACATAGTATGTGATAATGAATTAATGTGTCATGCAATGTAACAATGAGTTAACATGTTATGCAATGTAACAATGAGTTAACATGTCATGCAAAGTAACAATGAGTTAACATGTCATGCAATGTAACAATGAGTTAACATGTCATGCAAGTAACAATGAGTTAACATGTCATGCAATGTAACAATGAGTTAACATGTCATGCAATGTAACAATGAGTTAACATGTCATGCAATGTAACAATGAGTTAACATGTCATGCAATGTAACAATGAGTTAACATGTCATGCAATGTAACAATGAGTAAACGTGTCATGCAAAGTAACAATGAGTTAACATGTCATGCAATGTAACAATGAGTTAACGTGTCATGCAATGTAACAATGAGTTAACATGTCATGCAAGTAACAATGGGTTAACATGTCATGCAAGTAACAATGGGTTAACATGTCATGCAAGTAACAATGGGTTAACATGTCATGCAAGTAACAATGGGTTAACATGTCATGCAAGTAACAATGAGTTAACATGTCATGCAAGTAACAATGGGTTAACATGTCATGCAAGTAACAATGGGTTAACATGTCATGCAAGTAACAATGGGTTAACATGTCATGCAAGTAACAATGAGTTAACATGTCATGCAAGTAACAATGGGTTAACATGTCATGCAAGTAACAATGGGTTAACATGTCATGCAAGTAACAATGGGTTAACATGTCATGCAAGTAACAATGGGTTAACATGTCATGCAAGTAACAATGAGTTAACATGTCATGCAAGTAACAATGAGTTAACATGTCATGCAAGTAACAATGAGTTAACGCATCATGCAATGTAACAAGGTGTCATGCAGGTGTAACTTTGTGTAAGTGAGTTTTGTGGCTGTGAGTTGTTTTTGCTGTAGTTGATTGATGCCTAGTTTATCAGATGACAGGTTTTGTGTCTCACATGTCACAATATTGTCTTGTGTTCAATACAGACTATCTGTGGACTCTACGTTAGCTCTGTTGTCATCCCCACTGGAGTCAGAGTTAGGCTCATCTGTGTCAGAGAGGTCTCCAGGGTCAATTACACCTCACCTACAGCATGTAGCAGTGTTGTCTCTGGGCGGCATGGCTGGGATTCTGACCAATCAGAACCCGCAGTTGGCCAACCAGATTAAGACGTTCCTGCATAACGAGTTAGAGCACATCTCAGGTGGCAGCCCTGCCTCTTCTTCTCGACTCCGCCGGTCTGCAGACATTGGCCAAACAGATCCGCTACTTCATGCAGTAGTGCTGGACAGTATTGGTAATGCCCGTGCTGCTGAACTTCAGGAGGGCGTGGTCAGGCACCTGACTGATGCCAGCAGCTTGTCAGTGAAACATTCTGCAGTGAAGGCTCTTGGGAAGTTTGGAACAACTGAGGTATGTATGTATTTATGTATGTATGTGTGTATGTATGTATGTATGTATGTACGTAAGATACAATTGTTTCTTCACATGCTTTAGTAGCAAGCTGACTGAACTAATTCTAGCCTGATTGCATGAAAATTGCAAGGAAAAGATTAATGACTGTGAATATATGTACATACTTATATAATATACTAGTGGTGTAGTTGAGCACAAATGGCGAGCGAGCCTCTGAAAAAGCGTTTATTTCATGATGACAAAAAGGATTTTATAGCAGTTGACCATTAATTATACAGCAAATAAACACAGAACTACTTTCTTACCTTAATTTCCTGATTAGTGTTTAGTCTGTAGTATCAAATGTAAGCCATTCTGACTACTTCTATCAGCAGTATCTCTTTAATAAGCTTTCAGCTACAAAAAAAAATAAGGCCAGAGTTATTCTTGTAATTTTACCTAACAGATATGGAATTACGTACTTATCTCAGCTTCCCCCGAGTAGTGGTAGCTTTCTTAGAAGCCATTTTGACTATCAGTGGCTCTTAACGACCAACAAGCGGCACTTAGCAGCTCCAATAAAATTAAAAAAACCTGCGAGTTTTTGAATTTATGCCTGGTAAAGGGTTTCAATGCCATAGTAACCGTTTGCAGCAACTTTTTGTGACTTGAAAAACAAGCATTTTTGCATGAATCCTCTCACAATTTTGAGCCTAAGTTTAAAATAAGACCAGATTAATGCTGTAGTATCAGAAGAAACTGGGGTCAAGCCTAAAATGCCGGGGTTTTTTGTTTTTTTTAGTTGTTTTTTTTTAAGAAAAAAGTCTCCCGCGCGTGCATTTAAGGGGCATACGTACCATCCATACACACACATATATACAATAGCATATTCCCGATTTTGCATTATCCACCCCTAATTCTGTCTTGCTCACTCGCCAAAAATACACACACACACACACACTCACACACTCACACACACACTCACACACACACACACACACATTATAATTGTGAGCAATAGCTTGCTCTTGCTTTGCAACTAAATTTACCTATACCAATCCATTGGGTTTACCGGTAGCTAAATGATGAGTACACTCATTTAAAACCCCTTCATCACATGAAACTGATTACATGTACATGCATGTGTGTGGTGTGTATATGTATAGAGTGCGGAGGTCTTACTCCATGTGGCTCAGACCAGTCCTCATCCCGCTCTAGTCCACATGGCAGCTGCTGCCTATAGCAGCCACTCCCACAAGACTCAAGATGTCTCCCACCTTTTGGCCACACCTCCTTCCTCCTCCCACCACAGGTCAGTGAAAAAAAAATCCCAACACTCTTTTAAAGTTCATTGTAAGCTCACATTTCATGCACAGTTGAATGTTTTACTTCAAAATTATCAAAAGTGAAGTAAAATCATAATTATAGCTTTTTTTCCATCTTTTTCTCCCCAGGTCTCGCCGTCAAGCCCAGAATGCTGACTCTGCAGACTTGAGTGTCTCGATGCCCAGTGTAAACTGGAATAGAGAGTTTGGTGACAATAATATTAGCGTAGCTCTCAACAGGCGACTCAGAAACACTTTCAACATAGAGACTAGTAAGTATGAGTCAGGACAAGAGATATTACTTGTGTTATCTCGCTAACCTTTGTGTAATTAGCACCTTTGACATCAAGATACTCCTTCTCCATTTACGATGATACTACATTTAATGCTGACTTGGAGTTGAGTGGTGGTTCCCAGCTCAACCAGATGTGGGGGGCGGAGCTGTGCCTACAGGGCGTGGCTGAGTACGACAGGAATATTCTTCAGGTGATTGAAATATACATCTTTCATTGTCTATCTTCAGTGACACTCCTTTCCATTCTTCATCATTTATTTGTATCTGAAATCTTAAATTGGCAGTTACTGGATTTGTTGTCGTGTTTATTATAGTGTTAGTTGTTATTTTGTTGTCGTGTTTATTATAGTGCTAGTTGTTTTTGTTGTCGTGTTTATTATAGTGTTAGTTGTTATTTTGTTGTCGTGTTTATTATAGTGTTAGTTGTTTTTGTTGTCGTGTTTATTATAGTGTTAGTTGTTATTTTGTTGTCGTGTTTATTATAGTGTTAGTTGTTTTTGTTGTCGTGTTTATTATAGTGTTAGTTGTTTTTGTTGTCGTGTTTATTATAGTGTTAGTTGTTATTTTGTTGTCGTGTTTATTATAGTGTTAGTTGTTTTTGTTGTCGTGTTTATTATAGTGTTAGTTGTTTTTGTTGTCGTGTTTATTATAGTGTTAGTTGTTATTTTGTTGTCGTGTTTATTATAGTGTTAGTTGTTTTTGTTGTCGTGTTTATTATATAGTTGTTATTTTGTTGTCGTGTTTATTATAGTGTTAGTTGTTTTTGTTGTCGTGTTTATTATAGTGTTAGTTGTTTTTGTTGTCGTGTTTATTATAGTGTTAGTTGTTATTTTGTTGTCGTGTTTATTATAGTGTTAGTTGTTTTTGTTGTCGTGTTTATTATAGTGTTAGTTGTTTTTGTTGTCGTGTTTATTAGTGTTAGTTGTTATTTTGTTGTCGTGTTTATTATAGTGTTAGTTGTTATTTTGTTGTTTATGCTTCTTTTTTCAAGTCTTTCTTTGTTTATTCTTCCTTTTTGTTGATGCTTCTTGTGTTTCTTTGTTGGTTATGCTACTTGTTGTTTAAGCTTCTTTATTTGTTGTTTATGGTGCCTTGTTGTGTTCTTCTTACTACTTTTTTGTTGTTTATGTTTCTTTGTTGTTTATTATTGTGTATTCCTTGCAGTCTCCATCCTACAATGCTACAGCGGAGCAGTTTCAGCAGCTACAAATCATCTCTCCTTCGTTGGAGTCTAACTTTACTGAAGCGTACACCCTAATCAGTGGTTCCGTGGCAGCCTACTCACTGGCTGCCGGCCGAGTTAACTCCGCCCTCAGCTCTCTGCCGTCCAGAGTGTCTGCCGTTCGAGACTCATTGGTCAGATACGAGTCTGCAGCTGTGTCACTGATGGACGGATACTTGAAGGAGAGAGCAGGAGAAATACATTTGAATATTAATACTACATTAGCTGCAGTGCAGGATCTCATGTCACCAGCTGTGCAGGTCAGCCTCGTCTGCTACTATTAGTTGTTGTTGTTTGTATGTAGTTTGCATCCCCCTTGTTTTGATGCATTTAATAAATTCAATTTATATTTTAGTCAATATCTGTGGCTCTGACTGACTTGGTTCCATCTCGTCCCGACACGTTTGCAGCCACTGTCCTAGTAGACAGTTTGCCCTTTACCGAGGGAAGGTTCCTAGTGCGCTATATTCCAGCTGCTCCTCAGCAAGCAATGACTAACATCTTCAATGTCTACAGGAGGTGTGTGTGTATCATGTATGTGTGCATGTGTGTGTGTGTGTACGTATTTGGAAAGTATTAATGCGTGCCCATATTAGGACAGTGTTTGTGTGTGCATTATACTATCTTTTCACATTCTTGCTATTTTTAGTTTTCTGTCAGGATTCCAAGAGTTGTCATCATCATACGAAGCACTGGACGAACAACTGGATCGGTACGGTGTGAACAATCTATGGCTTTCTCCGCAGAATTCACTGCGTAATTTGCGCTCTGACCTCATCATCCTCACTAGAAACATAGAAGCAACTATGGCTGCATACAACTACTTGCAGGTTGGTGACACCTTACCATGTGCATTTTGTAGAGTGTTGTGTAACTGAGAAATATTTACCATGTATTGTAATCATATTGTGTGTCATGCTGTCGTGTTAAGTTCTCTTTTTTTCTTTTTTTTTTTTTTTTTTTTTTTTTTTTTTTTTTTTTTTTTTTTTTTTTTTTTTTTTTTTTTTTTTTTTTTTCTTTTTTTTTATTCCAGCTGTCGGAAGCTGAATTAGCAAGCCTTCGTCAATTGCTATCCACAGTGACCTCTGACCTCCAGCATAGTTTGGATCTAATGGAGGAGATGGGTACTGATATTGCAGCTGCAAGGCAAGAGATAGCACGTGCCTTCAATGGAAGCAGGGCAGGAATGGATGCCTTCACCAGAGCGTGAGTGGTGGGCGTGTCTGATGTCATACATTATGATCAATATTCTATTTACCATCTTCTAGATATGTGCGTGCTCGTCAAGAGATTGATGTCATATTTGGCCAGAAATTTCACCCCGGCTTTCCTCGTGCGATAAAATCATGTGATACCAATGGGTGTGGCTACTATCCTTCCACTGTTTCTGGTGCATATAATGCAGGAATTGATGTGGTCGTGTCTCCTCTGACCTCTGTACCTTCACCTTTGTCTGCCTATGTTCAACGACTTAATGTCAGGTACATATTTTCTTTGTATATACAACACACAAACATCAAAATGTACCATTGTTATTATTATTATTTAGTGTTGTTTATTTATTCATTGTTTGTTTATTTGTTTCCCTCCCAGCATCTTGCCGGTTTCCTTCCAGAGTCTCTATTCCAGTTCCAGATATGAGAATGCGATCTTAGTCACACCGGCAGAGTCGTCCTACAATGGCGTCCAGTTCATCTTGTCTAACTGTGTTCCACTGCCCAGTGTTGGTGGAGAGCCAGTGTTCATCAGTGCAGGCACTGCCATCGCCACTGCAACTTACCTTCACATGGAACTCATCAAGACAATCGGGGGCCAGAGCTTCAGGCTAGATCCGACGTCATTCTTGCAGCCGAACACGGAGCCAGTCGTGACGTCTCAGCTGCAGTGTAACGATGTGGTGACGAGTGTGGGAGGGGCTGTAGTGGATCGCCGCACCTTTGTGACTAGTCCAATCAGTCGGCAGTTGATTGGTTCATCTCTCACAGGTGACGGGACTTTACCTTTTAGTACTACATGCACACATGTGACTTGTTGGGAGTTAACTTATGTATCCATAGTCGATACTGCACATGACATAATTTTTTTCTGTGAAAATCTATGATGGGATATAAGTTGAAGCATGTATTCTGGTTTAAGTGATGCTGTGTAAGTGATGATGATGAGATGGTGATGATGATGATGATGATTATGATGATGACAATGATGATGTGTCACATTGCTCAACTTATTGTGTGATAGATGTCCCTGGCCATGAGTTTCCACAGACATTTGACATTATCTCAACAGCCAATGTCTCCATCCAGCCACCGAGTCAGGTCACTTTCTTTCAGAGCTCCACCTTCCTCATGGTGGGGCAAATCCCCATACAATTCGGTAAGTGGACATTCAGATTAAATCTTAAAACACACACATGCATATATATTTTTTTACTTGTGGTGTTTATTGCTGTCCAGAGTTCTCTGGAGTGGGTGTGTACAATCTGGGCATGTCTTTGGAATCTGGATTTCTCTCTGGTCGCTCCACGATCACATCCCACCCTGCGTTTTCTGCCGGTGCCCGTGGCTCAGTGCGCGTGGGTAGCACCACGTATGCTGACGTGTCTCTCCAAGGCACCTTGCTGGAGACTGAACTCCCTCTCACGCTGACCCAAGACATCACCTCCTCTCCACTGCTGGCCAGGTAGGGACGATGGCAGCACACGAGGTTGCATGCAAGAGAGAATGGTGTTTTGCCAACACAATGTAGTCCCATTGACACTTTATACTTATAGTTCCTTTCTTTATGTGTAGCTATTCACACACCTTATCCAATAGATGTATGATCGGGTCTTGTGTGGTGTGTGTGTGTGTGTGTGTGTGTGTGTGTGTGTGTGTGGTATACATGTATATGAATGGTCTAGTTCTTCGATGGACATTGTTCTCGTACCCTCCACGGTGAATCTCACCTCCCAACTGATCAGGCGTCAGATAGGTGGAAGTACAGGGGGTGGAGCTTCCAGCGTTGAGGTGCTTGAGGACAGTGTAATCTGGTTCTATTCTATTCCTCCTCTGCAAAGGAATGAGTTCAACTATGAGGGCGTATTCAGAGATGCCACACCTCCAATATTCACATCTCTGACCCTCACTGATTCTGATTGCTTGGTTCGCCAGCTTCCCGGGAGGGACTATGGCAACCCGGCATTTGAATTGGTGGCTCTGGCTGCAGATCTTGAAGGCAAGCCTGAGATGCAAGTCGGTGTGGGAACCAGCTCAGGATTCGACAATGTGCTACCCTTCAGGACTTTCCGTGGAGACATGCTTACCCTTTACCAGCCACTTCAACCAGCTGTGGAATTGTTCTTCACTGTGATAGCCTCTAACAGAGACGGGGTGCAGTCCAGGGCAAACTGTGGCTTCCCAGGTGGCCATTTTTATGACCGTTCTCCTCCTCAGGCAAGGATTAATCCCATCAGAAGTGTCTCCAGTAACCCCACCCAGATCCAAGTGCTGTTGAGTCTGTTTGATGAGTATGGGCTGGAGGAAGTGCAAGAGATCGCCGTGGGAACTGTTCCAGGAAGCCAGGGTAGTCAGATCCAGAACTGGATGCCCTTCAATGCTTCCTTGATCCAGACTCCTCCAGCGAACACTGGCGCAGTGCTGGACCAGTTCAGCTTTGCTAGAGTGAGTGTTGCACATGTCACAAGTGAATATCAATATTATGGTAGGGATTTACGGTGCATGTTTCAAATAAATTATATTGAATTAATGCTTGGTTAATTTAAAAAAATTCAGGCTGATAGATATATAGTCTGAATTTTACCATACATTGTAAGACTCAATGATTGCCTCCTGTTTACTAATTAATTATTTTTGTTTTTGTTGTTTATTTACATCTATTATGTCTTCAGTTTGGTCGACTGGTGTTGGGATTCCTTGACGTTATTTATGGCTCAATCAACGTCTCAGCTTGTGGGCGGAGCTGTCTGTCCCAGGTTGACTGTCGTTCATTCGACTACTCCTCCGCTGACCAAGTCTGTATCCTCCATGGTGCCATCGAGGGTCCTAGCAACGTGTCAGGACAGGACAACATCTTCTCCACCCCACCTCTCCAGACTGCTCGAGGCTATGAGCACTACGAGAGACTGGGCGCAGGAAACTCCACCCAACTCCTCCTCACCGGTCTGTCTCTGAATCATGGGGTCATGTACTACATTAACTTACGACTGCAGAACCGTTTGGGGTATCAATCGGTTGTGAGCTCACCCGGATTTTTAGTAGACCTCACTCCCCCCGAACCAATTCTCATTGGGCCCTCTTCTTCCATCACCATGATGACTCAAGATGTGTATCCTCAGGGATGTCAGGATGTCGACATGTCTCTTCCAGGATGTATTGACTCTGTGCATCCTCGCACGCTGGACATGTATGTATGATACTAATGAGATGAATGAGGGGGGGGGGGGTCCAAGTGTTCCCTCCTTCTGTTCAAACACTGAATATTATAATGTTTAATACAGAAGGAGCTTATAGCACATACTGTATCACACTTTAATTGAGACTACCAATCCATATAAATTGTGATCATTTTGACTGAAATTCTAAGTATTCAAAAGACACACCTCTCTACAGACACACCTCTCTACAGACACACCTCTCTATAGACACACCTCTCTATAGACACACCTCTCTGCTGCACTAACAGAAGTGCTCTACAGTTAGGCTTGGTTAACTTACTAATGATATTCACCTCTGAGAAATACAATACCTGTCTTTGTGTCAGTTCTTGTCTGATTACAGTGGTTGTTTTGTTGTTATTGTTGTTGTCAGGTTATATCGAGATGGATCTAGATCTGGGTCAGTGTTTAATGGCCCGACTTTCCTTATGGACGCCAGTTTCACTTCTAGCTCAACCATCCTCTCAGGTATGTATGTGTGTATGTGTGTCAGTATATTGAACTACTATGATTTCATTTTGGGTTACTTCTTCAGCCAACTGGAATCCATTTCTGGATCCGGAATCAAACATTTACAGCTACACCTGGTGCATTGGGACCAGTGTTGGACTCTGTGATATAGTACCATTTACTGATCCTCACATCGCTAATGGCATAGCCTCACGTGAAGCCTGGACATTAGCGGGTGTGGCCACTGGTTTGAATCTTACTGAGGGGGCTTACTATGTCACGGTTCGCGCAACCAATGACATAGCTTATGGTGGACCTCTTTTCACCACTGTCCACCATAGCAACCCATACGTAGTCGACACCACGCCCCCTGTCGTCAGAGACTCCATTGATGTCAGTTACAACAGTTCGACCAATCAGCTGTCAGTCAACTATACGGTCTCTGATAGCCAGGGGCAACTCTCCACAGTGGAACTAGCTCTTGGGAGGTCAGAGTTGGATATGAATGTGCTGGGATGGCAGTTGCTCTCGGTGAGGCCGCAGCCCGGCCCCAACGAGGACACGATAACGGTGCTCGTACCTGATGGAGTGCCCGTTTGGCTCAAACTAAGAGTGACGGATGCAGGTGAGAAATGGGTGTGGTATTTTTCCTATTGGATAATCTATTTTTATAATATATTGTTTATAGCTGGACTCCGTGCGATATTCGCAGCTGAGGATTTTTTCACCATAGATCGAACTCCTCCGCTAGGTGGGCATGTCAATGATGGACGGTCAAACGGGTTGGACACAGATTTCATTGGGGCTGATCGCATATACTGTATCAACTGGGCGGGGTTTAGTGACCCAGAGTCTGGCCTGGGGCTAATGACATGGACTATAGGTACGGATGCACATACGTAGATGTATGTATTGTGAAGTCTCTGAAAGCTGAGGTATTGGGTACAGTGTGCATGTATGAGTCATGTTCAGCCTGGACATTCGTGTTGTGACTAATTACCCTACAAAGTCCATGCATGGTAGAATATGGCACCTTTTTATTATGGGATATAGCTCTTTTAGGAAAGAAAATAGTGGCATTTTAAAGTTGTTTTTTTTGTTTTGTTTTTTGTTTTGTTTCTGTTGCTACTGTCTCTATGGGTATCACTGGTTTAGTCATAGCATATCCAATGGAATGTGTCTATCTTTACAGTGCGGGCATCAGGTAATTTGGTGGTAACTTCCCGGAACGTGACACAAAGCGAGAGGATGGAAGGCGTGGCTTGTGAGACACTCCCATCTCTCACTCACAACATGACGTACTACTCCACGTTGACTGTCAGCAATGCTGCCATGGAGATGCAGACAGTGACTGTGTCCACTAATGGAGGTATAGGACTAGTGTTGACATATTTGTAACCATATGGGGCTTACATATGCACTCATAGCTGTATAATTAGCTATGTTAGTTGTGAAAAGGTAAAGTGAATATGTTTTGATGATCAGTTTAAGTTTGAAATTACATGATCTGCATGTAATATAGGCAAAGAGAAAAATACTAAATATAACGTTTTGTTTTGTATCACTATGGTTACAATATACATGTATACATGTACATGTCTGTTGTGTAGTTCTTGTTGATGAGACAGCTCCTGAGATTTCTATTGGAGGCATGGTCTCATTCAACCATGGCTCCTCCTCTTTCATTGGCTCCTCCAGCTCTCTGTCAGTCTCCTGGCCGGCCTTCGTGGATTACGAGTCTGGTATCGACCGTCATGTGGTGAGAGTGCAAGTGAACGGGCAGCTGGCGTATTCCCAAACTCAGGCTGGAACAGGATTGGAATTTCAGGGAAACGTATTCCAGTTCACCCATGGTGACATGGTGTTAGTGGAGGTAGAAGGGTTTAATGGTGCCGGGGGGTCGGCTGTGGTCCAGTCCCCTACTGTGTTGGTAGATCTCACGCCTCCTGAAGTGTCGGCCATTGTGGATGGATCGGTCTTGACTGAAGACTTGGCCTATCAGAGTAACAACACATTCCTCTCTGTGACATGGGCAGCTCAAGATGACATCTCCTCGATAGCTAGCGTCAGTGCTGTGGTGTACGAGGTTAGAGCCGGACATAGGACTAGGCTTCATCCTGTTCTACCAGATGTGGGTGTGGCTCTTTCAACCAATCCAATGACTGATACTATTCGTGGCCTCCAGCTTGCATCTGGGATGCGGTATCATGTGGAATTGACTTTTACCAATGGGGCGGGGCTTACTGCTAGATACGAGACTGATGGTGTAGTTGTGGATCTGACTCCTCCCACTGTGCATTCCGTACAAGTTTTGAGCGGAGCCTATGTGGCCGAGGCAGCATCCATGGCAACTGATGCTGTTGCCGTAGTCACTAATCCCAACATGACTGAGGTGAGGTGGACAGGAATTGATCTGGAGTCTGGAATAGACCGCTACTTAGTGGGCGTGGTCAATGCCAATGGCACGCAAGTGCTGCCAGTGGAGGAAGAGTTTGCTGGTTCATCGGTGGGTGGAGTGTTGACGCTGCCTCCGGAATTGCCTGAGGGCATGTACACAGTTTATATTACTGCTATCAACCGCGCTCAAACTGCATCCACTTCTACACTCTCGTCTAGCTTCAGGTGTGTGTGTGTGTGTATGTTTATGCATGAATATTATATTTGTCTCTAATGGGCGTGGTCATTATGTGGACACTATATCCTGAGTACAAATTTTTACCTTGTCTAAAATTTGTTTGCTGAAACTTTTTTGTTGTTTGTTGTTTTTCAATTGTTGTTTGTTTGTTTTTTCCTAGTAACACCTTACAATGCTGTGTATATTATTTCACACACTGGTAATGTGGTAATTTTGTTGTCTCAGGATTTCCACAGGTGCTGGGGCAGGCGTTGTCCTGGATGGGCCGGCTGATGCTTCCATGGCGACAAACTTTGACCTTGACTACACTGATGAAGTGACCGCTGTCACTGCACGCTTTCACGGCTTCACCAGCGAGGGATGTTCGGGAGGTATAGCTAAATACGAGTGGGCCGTCCATACAGGTGGCAGTTCACCTGCAACTGTCTTTGACTTTACAACGGCAGGAGTTTTTGAAAACGAACCTGGGTCAGGTTCTGGGCATGCTCAGTTGCCAGTGTCGGGATTGACACAGTGGAGCGGTCATCGTCTCTTCACTACAGTGCGAGCTGTGACTGGATGTGGGCGTGTCTCCCAGGCCACCTCCGACGGGTTTGTAGTTGACACATCTCCGCCCACGCTCAGGGTTCAAGTTGCCAATGGCGACCAGAGTAGCGGTGACGATGGCAGTGACAGAGGACTGTATACGAGGATTAGTAGCTACTCTGCTGGTTGGCAGGTGGAGGACACAGAGAGTGGAGTGACTGGAGAGGCTTTGGTGAGTATCGGTACATACCCAGGTGGGCGGGATATTGCTGGACCACGCCCACTGAGCAACGACTATCTCAGAAGTACTGACATCTCTCCAGACGGCATACCTACCTATGTGTCAGTGACGGTCACTAATGGCGCTGGGGCGGAGTCGGAAGAAGTGAGCGAACCGATCACTTTGGACACATCGCCACCAGGAATGGGAGAAGTAAGTGTGTGTGTGTGTGTGTATGTGTGTGTGTATTAATGTACTGTCTCAAATATTGTCTCCCACTAGTTTCTATCAAACATGGCATGAGAGTCCAATAATAATAATAATAATAATAATTAATAATAATTATTATTGTTGTTGTTGTTATTGTTATTGTTTATTATTGTTGTTATTATTTGTGACTGTATTTGCTTGTATATCTAGTCTACATAATTAACTCTTAATGTATACATGTTTATATCTTAATTATTGACGTCTCAATTAGGACTTGGTATGTACATGTATTTAATGTATGTTTGTGTAGCTGAACTGCTCAGTACTCAGCTACCCTCTTCCTCTTGTGGGCGTGGCAGACGATGTGTCATCCATCAATGCCACGTCCGGGAGATTTGTGTGTCACTGGTCTGGAATTGAAGACTCACAGAGTGCACTCCTTCAGTATACCATAGCCATAGGAACCAGTTTGATTGATCAGTCTGTGCTGGGCGTGACCCGACTGCCTGTTGACCGGCGATCGTTCACCTCTCCTGTGTTTACATCCCTTGTGTTGTCCAGACCTTGCTATGTCGTACTGACGGCTACTAACAGAGCCGGACTAGAGAGGGTTTCAACATCAAGTGCTTTGTACTTGGATGCCACACCCCCTGTCTTCCAAGGGAGGCTGTTTATATATCCAAATTTCAAAATGGCTGACTACTTGTCAGGGAGATTGGTGAACGTCACCTTGGTGGGAGGTGCCCTGGAGGGTACAGTTTGCTTGCTAGAGGATGATGTTGTAAGCATTATATTTGGAATTCCCTCAGACTTGGAGAGCAACTCTGCAGGTGTCGGCTTTACCTATGAGATGGGAATCGGGTACAGGGCAGGAAATGACGACTTCTGGCGTTTTTCTCGCATTTTCCCCATTCCTCTGCCTTCAGGTTTCTCGCTGTCCGATGCTCTCACTTCTCAGCTGTTCTACCGACTCAGCAGACTTGATCTGGCTGCAGCTGGGCGTCGACCTTTATTTGTGACCATTAAAGTCAGCAATACGGTTGGTCTCTATTCTCTTCTGGCCAGTGGCCAGGTTTATGTCAAGCTGAACTCCACAGCAGAACCAACGTGGATTCGTGACGGTATTGATTCTGATTCTGACATTGAGCATCAGTCTTCAACGGTGGAAATAGGGGCGAGGTTTAGATTGGGTGTGAACTGCCCTATTCGCAGTGGGCGTTGGGCAGTGGAGAGTGTGGATGGAAACCTGACACAAACTTATACGGCACTCATGCAAGGCCCTCTGTCTCCCGGGCCTGAAGTTGTTCTTCGTACTGATCGCGTGCAACTTTTCAATGAGGAAACGTATCGCGTGTTGGTGCAAGTGACGGACTTGACCGGGGAAGTTCACGTCCTGAGGTCTGATGGTGTGACTGTGACGACTCGTGCCGTGAAACCGGGACGCGTGACAGATGGTCTCGTTCCTAATCAAGACCTTAATTACCAGGAGTCTCTCACCTCTCTGTCAGCTTGCTGGTCCGGATTTGGCGATGGTTCTCCAGAGCAGACGATTGGTTATTACGAGGTGGCAGCCGGTAATGACCCCTCCCTTTCGCACACACGCTCGAGTGTGGCTCCGTTTGTCAACGTGGGGAGAAATACGTGCCACACATTTGGAAATCTCATTCTGGTTCCTGAGACTGTGGAGTATTATGTCACTGTACGAGCATATACCGTGTCCGGAGCATTTGTGGAAGCTTACTCAAATGGGGTCCATGCTGGTTTGATCCATGCCATTCTTCCAGGAATTATCTCTCTCCCTCAATTCCAGTCTGATGGCAGTTCTCTCTTGGCACGCTGGTCCGGGTTCCAGTCCAACCTCCCTATACGTCAGTACGAATGGGCATTGGGGTCCATGCTGCACGGGAATCAGAAACTTGCCGAGTTTTGTTCCAATCCCAATGCTAACTTCAGTGATGATTTTGATGTGTCAGCCTTCACTAGCGTCGGTCTTGATACCAGCGTGAGAATTACGAGCCTGTCTCTCCAAGATAATGTCACCTACTACCTCACACTCCGAGTGCTGGACCAGGCCAAGAACTGCATCGCCAGGACAACCCCAGAAGGTGTGACTATTGACAAGACCCCTCCCACTCTGGAAACGTCTTCAACATCAGTGGTGCTCGGTCCCAGGGAATCACGCCAGCTTGGTTCTGACTTTGTGATTTACGTGACCAGTGAAGAGGAACTGGTTGTAGAATGGGAGGAGTTTTCTGACCTGGAGAGTGGAATAGACTCCTACAGTGTGGGTGTGTACCCCCAGGGGGTATGTGGAAACAACTCATGGAATATATGGGAAGCTTTGTTCGGACCTGTTGACTTTGGACTAGCAAATGTTGCAAATATCGGTCCGGTCCAGTTTTTATCTGATATTCCGTATGTGGCCGTAGTCAAAGCAACTAATAAAGCTGGTATCAGTGCTCGTGCATTCTCCCAGCCCATTCTGGTGGACAATTCCATTCCAGTTCCAGGGACGGTGAAAGATGGATTGAATTGGGGAGGAGACGTTCAATACCAGAGTGATCTGAGCACGCTCAATGCTGTATTTTCTTACTCTATGCAACCACCTACTCCTGAATCACTCCTTGACAATGGACCTTGTCCCAATGGCCTCTTCTATGGTCTTAACACTTACTCTTCTATGTGGAGCTCTGGTTTGTCGGCCCAACTAGTGGGTTACAGCTCTTCAGCTACTGTATTCTCTGGCAGCCAAGTGAGTGTGTCGACTGACCCTGCAGGGATTGCAGTGACTGTGTTCAGGGACCGCACCTTAGTCCCAGATGAGTTGCAGTCAGGGATATACCAGACTAGAGTGGATTTGAGGCGTGGGGGCATGTTCCAAGCAGATGTGCGCTCATCTCGTGGCTTCCCTACGGTGCAAGACATCGCTGTGACTGCTATCGTATTTGTAGACAGCGGAACTGACTCCAACATTGTGCCCAAATTTGAACCGACGAGCAGCAGCTACAATTTTGAGAATGATGGCAACTTCAGTGCTTTTGGCCTGCAGGTTTACAACAACTTTACCAATTCAACTCACTCGTTGTCTCCCAGAGTGGTCCTGTGGGCCAGAGACCCAGCAAGACTGGGACAGGTGCTGTTCTTGGAGAAGGAAGTAGCTCAACTGGACCTCTCTGTTGCAAACACTTACAGACTGGACTTTGATATGCAGCAAACTAACAGTTTCACAACTAGAACAGCCAGACTCTACATCAATGGCATCCACACAATGACTCTGTATGGCCTTCCATACCTTACCAACTCCACCAGGGTTGTTTTCACGAGTTTCAATGAGCGAGGGCTCACCCCACCTCCCCCAGAAATGGCTACAGCTGAATTATCCCAGGCCGTGTTTGGCAACGTCTCCCTCCCGTCTCCAATGTCAGGTGATCTGTGTGACTACGGCACTCCATTTCACAGCCGCACGAGCCCAGTGGTGCAGTTTCGTGTCGGTATCGGTACCAGACCTGGTGTCTCAGATGTACGCCCACTACAAGTGAGTTTGTTAATACTAGCTACGGGTGTTTGTGTTGTTTTAGTTGTTAACCTTGTTGTTATTTTCTAAAGGTGGTGGCCACTCCTTGTTTGTCTTGTCTACCTGGACCCTGTATCCTCTATGCCTGCAATTCCAGCTGCTCTGGTGAACCTTACCTACTAAATGTCACGCTTGCCAACCTGACCTTGTCCCCGGGCTATGGCACTCAGTTGGACATTTCAGTGAATGACTCTGTCATATCTCCGCCCTCAAACTGGTTCCAGCCGGCCACGTACCATGTGATTGTCGAGGCAACCACTGCATCTGGAAAGATGTTTGTCAGCTCTTCCAATGGCGTTGTCATGGATACATCTCCTCCTGTTTTGGCATCTCCCATAGTGAACTATGATTTTTCGTTTTCACGCTCTCAGCCTGTTCGTTTCCAGGGTGACAACACCACCATTGCAGCAGGCTGGCGTTTCAGTGATGAGGAGAGTTTTATTGTGGACTATTCCTGGGCCATTGGTACCGCTCCGTTCTCAACTGATGTGCAAGGCTTTGTTTCAGTGGGTGTGGCCACTGTGGGTGTGGCCACTGGATTGACTCTAGTGCACAACACAACCTATTTCGTTACTGTGGTTGCCACTAATGGGGCGGGGCTTACAGCGACCCTTGCCAGTTCTGGAGTGACATACATAGCCACGGAGCTCAACGTGACGTTGCTGGTTAGCTTGGTGGATGTAGAGTTTGTCAGGGAGGAAACCTTTACCGATCAGGATGGTATGTCCGTGAGTGTACGGGTGACCGATGATGACAGCAGAGCAGGTGTGTCTTGGATGGGCGTGTCCCAGGACATTGAGGACTTGAGTAAGTATAGCAGTGGATAGTGAATAATTCATACATTAGAAATAAAGTGCAGTTAGGACAAACTGACAGGCAGACTGACTGATAGTCAGACCAATGGACAGACAGACAGACAAAATGAAGGACTAACTGGCTGACTGATATACAGACATACAGACAGACAGCCACACACATACACACAGAGAGAGAGAGATATGAATGTCTCTCATGTAAATCTCCTTACCCTGTTCTGTCCTAACAGATTGGCGGATAGGAAGTTCTCCTGGTGCAGTGGACATTTTACCTCCAGTTCCGATATCACTCACTAACCCCGCCCTCCCCTCTAGGGCGCGACTGGCCAGTGGTGTTCTGTACCATGGAGACCAGATGCTGACTGAGGTATCTGAAGTTATCGCTCTGTATGAGGGCAAGGAAGTGGACCCTCTGGACAACAACTTGTTCCTCCAGCCGGGTAGCTTCCTGTATCAGTCCATCGAGTTCTGCAACTTTGTTCACGTCTGTACTGTTTCCATGGGAAACCCCAGCATAGTCATTCGCCGTATGTGATATATGTACTTATAAGGTGTCCAGGGGGCAAGTCTGTTAAAAAAGGGTGTGGTAACAAAGGGTGTGGTAACAAAGGGTGTGGTACAAAGGGTGTGGTATTGATATATAGAAATTTCATATATTGAGTATTTTACCAAATTCCAGTTTTTTTTTGTACTGTGATATTATTTGCATGTGTTAGTTCAGATATAGAAATTGCTCCTGGGAATTTATAATGAGAAAGTTAGTTCAGTTTGAATATGATTCGATAGAATTATGGTAGATGTCTCTATTGCGTTTTTTCAACTCCTCTTCTTTCTCCCTCATTCCTCAGGTAAAGATGTTGAGGCCGGAGTTCTGTTTGCCGGAGTCCCCACTCGACTCCTCGTCACACAGACAGCCCCTGGGGGTGTCAACATTAATTCAGTCCATGTACTGGATCGAACATATGTGCTGCAGCTCTATACTCTTGCTGGTGGGTGTGGTCAGATTATCGTTTGGGTGTGGCTGTAGGCTAAGTTAATATTAATATTTCTGGGATGGTTACTTTATCACTTTAGGTAATTTGTGACTTGTGTGTGTGTGTGTGTATGTGTGTGTGTATGTGTGTATGTGTGTGTGTGTGTGTGTGTGTGTGTGTGTAGGCCTCAGAGTAGACTCCACCCTCTACGCCGGGTTCCTCGACCAATCAGATGTCAGAAAGACCTACCGTAGCATGACTCCTTACATCAGCAACCCTTTCCTGACCATGAGCCAGACTTCACGAGATGTTGCTCGCAGGTTCACCGAGTTTGGAGGTCCGTCTTTTTACGTGTCCTTCCTTGGTCAGGACAGCCTTGATGCAGCATTAGAACTCAACGTGACCATTGATGCCTTGCTGGACTGGGACATCGCTACTCCAGAGCTGGCGTATTGGGATACAGGTGAGTGTGGTGTGTGGTGTGCATTTCTGTGGTGTGTGCGTTCGTGCATAAATTAGAATTTTTTTTCAGTGTGGCTCGTATGATGCTAAGGGTGAGGAAAAACATGTGGTTATTATGGTAACCCTGTTGTTATGGTAACTCTGTTGTTATGGTAACTTTAATGTTATGTGTTTAGGCGCATCTGTGTGGAGGCAAGTCAGCGAGACATGTGGCAACTCGTCTTCAGTGGATTTTCGCACCTTTACCATAGCTGTCCAAGTATGTCTGAGCATGCTCATGAATGTCCAAGTGCATTACTGTGTTTCATTTTATTTTATTCTCCTCATTTAATTAATTGCACAATCTAGCAAGAGTTTCTACTATTAATGTGTAGGTTTGTTCCACAATAACAGAAATGGCCACACCTAGTTCTCGGCAGCGTAGGCAGGCAGTTACGACCACTCCTTCCTCCATGATGGTCGCTGATTTTCTGGAGCGACCAATTCAGTTCATCGTTATGAGAGTTGGTAATGTCTCGGCTAACACGCCCCCACAACTTCTGCTGCCCTCTGACCCTGTACAGATCACTGAAGATACCGTCTACTCTGTCAACCTCCAGTACTTGGACGCTGAGTCTGACGTGGTGGACTTCAGTCTAGATTCTGTTCCAAATCTTGGGAATGTGACTCTCTCAGCTGCCGGGATGTTGACCTATGTCCCTTGTCAACACTGCACAGGGACGGATACTATCCAGATCAGTATTCGAGAACGTCTTATTGGCGAAAACCACACCCCTTTGATGTCGACTGGACAAATAGTGTTTCAGTTGATAAACTTGAACGATGCTCCAGATATGTTTGTGTACCGGGATGGGATTGTGTCTGGGGCCAGTACTGGAGAAGTGTTGCTGGCAAGCACGGCAGCAGGATTTATAGAGGCCAACAGAAGCTCTGCTGCTCCGGTTGTGACTGTGGCTGCAGTGGATGTGGATGGCTCCCAAGATAGCCTCACTTTCGTAGTCCTACAGGACGGTCAATTTGGAACAGCTTCGTTCACCACACGTTTGGATGCAGTAGGGATATTGGAGTCTCTTCCACTAACCCTTCAGACAGATCCAGCGAACATGGACCTGATGACGTTTCGTGGGCAGGTCACCTTTCTCTCTAGTTATGTGACGTATTTGCCCTCTGACCCTAACTTTGTTGGAAACGACACTTTTCGGATAGCAGTCCGAGACTCGCGAGCAGTGCGGAGTTCTCAAACTCTGAGCGTGTCAGTGGAAGTGCTGCCTTCTGTATGCCTCAATGGCGGGACTTGTGCAGGCAGCCAGACAGATCCTACATGTGCTGACATCGCTGCCAGGAGGGGTGGAGCTGACAGCTACAGCTGTGCATGCCCGGCAGAGTTCACAGGAGCTATGTGCGAAGTGGCTTTGAATACGAGTGTTGTAACTCCAGTCAGAGGTGAGATATAGTTATATTGAGTGTGAGATACTGCACGGGGTGTGTGGCCGATTAACGTACAGGGTGTAATAAGATTTTATCAGAGCCTAGCATTTTGCAGGTTGGGAATCAGTTAATTCAGGAAAAAGTATGTTTAGTCTCCTTGAAGAATATTAAATAAAGCATGTACTCTGTTGCTTGTTAATGTTTTATTTGTATTGTTAGGTTGCCCCCCGGGCATTCCAGTTGTACAGTGTGAAGGTGACCCCTGTCAAGGAGCCGCCTGTCCCTCCCACCCACTGGCCGAATGTCGTGCAAACTACTGCGGCAGCTGCAAAGCCGAGTGGTATGTGGGCAGCAACCGTGTGACCTGTCATGCAGGTAAGAAGAAATGCAGTTCAGAAATCTTTACATGCAATACTAATAATAACAAAGTTTCTCTGTTCTAACAGCCAACTTTTTTTATTAAAACTTAACCACACATTTCAACTTCTTGCCGAAACTGTTCATCCTATTATGAGTCTTGCTTTGTTGTTATTACTGTTGTTTGTTGTTGTTTTCAGATGATACCAGCACAATTTGTGTTGCACCAATTAATATATCGCCTGTCATCATCATAGCATGTGCCAGCATGCAGTGTGACTGTCCCAGTCAGCCATACGCGTGTCCGGAGGACTCGGTTCTGGTGACAAATCGTGTTAATGACTGTTGCGTGACATTCGAATGTGTCTGCCCCAATTCCTCGTGTCCTGTACTCATGGAATGTGGCCAGGGAGTACGCCCCTTACCAAGGTACCGAGGAAACGGATTCCCTGGTCGCTGCTGTCCGGAATACAACTACGAAGGTGAGGGTGTGGTTGTTGTTTTTTAGGATAGCGGTGCGAAAATTGGATTTGTTGCTTGAGGTGTGAATGTGATTGACTTTCTGGTGTGAGGTTGTTGATTATATGCTTCCAGATATCGACGAGTGTGCCACGCCCTCTGAGAACTTGTGTGAGGACACATGTGTGAATCAGGATAGAACGTACTCATGCTCTTGTCCTTCAGGACGTACTCTGGCTAATGACGGACTGCATTGTGGAGGTGAGATAGAAACGATAAGGGCATTATAGAACAATCTGCAAGTACAACTACAATTATATTAAAATTGTACTAATGCTGATGCTCTCTTTCCATGCTATTTTGAGAATGTTCAGTATTTCCATTGATAATATGTTTACAACGTTGTAACTCAGGGCTGGTTTAATTTGTTTGTTTTGTTGTGTTTGTGTAGTATGTTCTTTCAATGACTCGCAGTATCTGTTGGGAGATAGAGTCCAGATTGGCTGCAACTGGTGGTGAGTGAGACTTCTTGTATTGTGGACATACATAGCTATACAACTTATTACTCACTATGTTGTGATTTGATGATGCATTGACCTTCATCCAATTTAAAAAAACGCCTCATAACTTGCTATCCTTTGAAATGCACCCATGTCTTCATGGTTCTAAAAGGAATGTGTGAAAGTTTGTTCAACACTTAGCATATTTGAATGATTTATTGCACACACTCATCATCATCATCATCATCATCATCATTATCATCATCATTATCATCATCATCATCATCATCATCATCATCATCATCATCATCACTATGGGTTATTATCTCATATATATATATATATATATATATATATATATATATATACTCTCCAGTCAATGTAGTTCTGATGCTCTGAATGGAGAGAGATGGCAATGCACATCTACTGCCTGTGAAGACGGCTGCTTCAGCAATGGGATATTATATCCACTGGGATCAACCGTATCCATAGGAGATCTGGAATGGTAGGTTACACTCTCTCTTCTTCCTCACAACAATGATGATCTTGATATGTTTGTGTGTGTGTGTGCGTGTGTGTTTGTTTGTGTGTGTGCGTGTGTGTGTGTGTGTGTGTGTGTGTGTGTAGTGTTTGTAGTTTGACTGGCAGAAACTCTCAAGACTGGATGTGTGCTGGATAGACTACTTCTCATGTACTCACTCTTTGGTCATGTTGCCATTTTGTATATAAACTTTACTTCTATTATAGATTATTTTTATAGAATTTCATATAAATATACATATGGATGAAAGTTTTATCTTCCACGTAATAATGACCTGTAAATGTAAATTTGTCTTTTGGTTTTTAAGTAGACTGGACTATTTCACACTTAAATATAACCTAATATACATTGCATGACTTGTATGAGTTTCCCAACACTGGTAAGCTACTTGCAGGTCCTAGATATTCACTTGTCCGTCTAGTGTAACCTGGAACACTACATTTATTTATACTTCACAAGATAATACACAGAATATCCCAACTAAAGTAGACTTATTTTCATTACCCTAACATTTACGGTCTTACAACATCATCAAAACTGAAAACGTGATATTATGTAAAATTGTGTTAATTTATGTTTACTGTAAAGCCGTCTTCTCTCAGTTTATCATATTGCTACATCTATCCAGCTTGCAACTTTAAATCAACATGTTTGTACTAAATACTTCATAATTTTAGTTATCAAGCTTTTGGCAATATTTTTTAACTTACACTGCTTGTAGGCATATTTACTGAAGTGTACAGCTGGAAAATCTGTAGTGGCTTGAAGAGGAAACTCTGGAACTTAAGGAAAAACATGAGTAAACTTAGGAAGTTGTACATGTGGTTTGTAGTTTGTTCCAGAATTAGAGTTTACCACACGGTAAACTATGCAGTAAATTTACAGTAAACTTTGGTAAAACAAGTACTGGCAAGCAGCCGTTATACTGTTCGGAGGGAAAAATATTATTATGCTTCTCTGTGTAGTATTGGGGGCTCTAATACCAAGTGCCCTTGGCATCTGCAGCCAGAGTGAAGGATGTGCTACACCCAAATACCCAGAAGGTTATTGTAATACCAGTGGAAAGTGTTCTCTTACTGAAACCAGTTCTCGGCCAACACCAAAGACTATTTCTCTGCCAATAGACATGGCTGTAGCTGAACAAGTGTACCTAGAGCCTAACATCACTTCAGTGAACTGCTCCAATAATACTGAGAAGGCGGTAGCTCTGAACGGAACTTATCAAGATATTAGTGAGAATGTGGTTATTTTAACTGATTCTGGACTGGAATTGAAAGTGGTTGATTACGATGACCTCGGGCAACCTATAGTTTGCTTGAATGATTCAGTCGATGGAATTGACAACTTTACAAATGTATCCTTCCTAGAGTGTACTTCAGTTTTCGTAAGCCTCAATAAATCAGACTATATTCTTCTACAGAATGGAAGTATCCAATTAAATGGTTTAGTTATTAATGAAATATTTTATGATAACCACAAGCGACTCGTTATATGCTCAGATAAAATAATTAATAGCACATATGAAATTAATATCCACTCCATTCCTGGAATTAAAGAACTGACTTATATTGGCTGCTCTCTTTCAGTGTTAGGATCTTCTGCAGTCTTTGTGACATACTCCATTTTTCCTGAGCTGCGAACGTTCCCTGGGTTGATCCTCATGAATTTGTGTGTTGCTGTTGCAGCTATAAACATCCTCTATGTGACTGTACTTCCAGTAATCCTTTTCTATCCACTGAAGCAGATTTGTACTACCATAGCTGTGCTGCTTCACTACTTCTATCTGGCACAGTTCTCGTGGATGACTATCTTCTCATTTGAGACGACAAAAAGTTTCTATCAAGCTAGAAAGCTAATCAAAAGCTCAAAGAAGGCCAAGTGTAAGTTTTTGATATTGTACATGTTTTTGGCCTGGTTTGTGCCATTGGTAATAATTGGTGTATCCATTTTTCTAAATTACACTACCAGCTTAGTTGACTACGGTGAGAACAGCCATGGAGAAATAGACATTTGCTGGATTAACCATTTCTACTCTTACATTGTTGCTTTTTTTGTTCCACTATTCTTGAGTCTGTCCTTTAACTTTGTTTTTCTCATTGTCATTAGTATCTTGCTCTGCAGAGCATGCAAGGACCAGTATAAGTTGGGCAGGTCAAGCACAGTGAACTTAGTCAGAGTCTGGGTAGCCATTTTTTTTGTTACTGGGCTCACTTGGACTTTCGGATTTTTGGCCTTAGCTGATGGGTTAAGCTGGATGTGGTATTTGTTCGTGATCTTCAACAGTGCTCAGGGGTTCAGCATATTCATCACCTTTATTTTCACTAAGAAGATTTTCAAGTTGTACAAAGACCTAATGAAGAGGTTGTTTAAGAGTAGACACATATTGGGTTCCACTCCCAGAAGGCAAATGGTTTAAAAATGGAGGCAATTCGCAGGGACATTCCTTTCCGGTGAATAAAGCTAAGGAGGATTGAACTAATATTCTGAACAAATCTGAACATCCTTGATGTTGGCTATATAGATGTAATACTTGTAACATATACTAAACATTTGTGATTAGAGACCATTGTAAAACAAAACTGTTTTTTTTTGTTATAAAATGAACAACCAAATAAACAGAGGAAGGGACGGAGGGAGGTAAGAAAAAATATATATTAAAAAAAAAGAAAAAGGAGGGGGGGGGGGATGTTCTGTAGCTAATCTTACTCAAGTTTGACTAGTTACTTCTTTTTGTTATTGGGCACACATGTGATCACCATCACATTCAGGAGTGATGGGATGGGTAAAGGGGGTTGGGCATTCATTGCATTGCCCTCCCCTCAGATATATTGCTTTGGGGGCACACAGCAATCATGTCAATCGTAAAAAAAAACAAATCTGAACATTTATTTATTTACTTCCTCATTCATTTGGTTGTTAGCTTTTTGTTTACCCATTGATGTCATTATTATTTATTTAATTATTTTTATTATTTTGTAATTGTATAATAAAAAAACAACCCATGAAACAGCTTCCATCATCCAGACACTGGATGCTTTAATCTTCTCTCCACACAGTACTTCATGCACACTGCCTTCATTTTTTTTATATATAAAAAATAAATATTGTATCACAATATCATAAAAAATGCATACACAAATTAATCAACATGCAGTGCTTTGCAAGAAAACAAGACAAACATTTCTAAGTGTTAACAAGAGATACATATCTGTGCACCAGAAACAACTAAACAATTACAAAACAACAAACAGCTGAGAATAAAACAAATCACGTCCACTAGAGAAAATCTATTTAATTAATAAATTAAAACAATTAAAAAAAAGAAAATAATAGAGAAAGTGACAAACAACCAGTAGTGACAGCTATGTAGAAATTATACACGTGAGGCACAGTATGAAGGAATACAGCGAGCAGAGAATGAAGAGAGAATAGATAGATGGAACGTTTGCTTCAAGGTAACGAGTTGAACTGCGATAATTGGTCTCCCCTAGCAGCACCCACCGCTCTTCTTGCCTTCATTACCAGACGAGTCTCCAACCTTGACCCCAGCCTGGTACGGATCAGGAGTGTCCACCGCCTAGCAAGTACAAAACATACGAGGAATGTGAGAATAGCAAGTGGCAGAATAACACTAAATGTACTACTACTACTACTACTACTACTGCTACTACTACTAATGATATTTTGCCAACAAACACAAAAACATTAGTGCAACAGTCTAGCCATGAGGAGTGCCAGTCTTGACAGAAACAAACCCCATAACAACTAAAGGGCCACATTCTGACAAAAAAATTCCCCCCAGAAGTGAGTAACTAACACTATCAAGCCATCAGAATGTCCCAATGGTGGCTTACATTTTTCTTGTCCATCTTGTTCTTGATGTCTCTAGCCAGAGTCAGGAAAGCCTATTCAAAACAAAATGCAACTTTAAGTAACATTTCTCATACACTCAGAGTATCGTACAGTTTCTACGTTGAGTCCTGACTTTGCACTGGTCTCCATAAATTTCACTCCGTGCTCTTCTGCCAACTAAACAACAAACAGAGCATCAGATAATAAATTATCTCCTCATCAACAACAACAACAACAACAACACCTCCCACTAAAAGACATATGAACAAACAAACAAACAAACACACACACAGTAAGGATGATGTCGATTGGGAAACCAGCCAAGAGTACTTCAAATGAGCACACTCAGCATTACTACCAGCTGAAGGCAAGTGTATACACGGAACCATTAGGTGTCAGGAATAGTTACAGTGCAATTTAATTCAGTCACATTTTTTGCAGTGTTTACAACCATAAAAATTACCAGCCACAGACTACGTTAAAATAAATTATAGTGGACATAAATGCACTAAACTGTCCAGGTGGTCTCAGTGCATCCTCAGTAGACAACAACACCCTACAGAATGCCACTAACACACGAGACAGTGAGGTTGAGTCTATGCTTGGGACAGCTCTGGTCTACTTATTTCTGTAACTATGTTGGGACTGTTGTACTCTGTTGACCAACTTGTAGTTGAAAAGGTATTGGGAGAATTACATTATGATAGACCTCAGAGAAACACACACACACACACACACACACCTCTTACCTCATCCTCTATCTATTATGTGTGTGTGTGTGTGTGTGTGTGTGTGTATTAAGGGCCAATCATCTAACAATTAAGTACATAGAAATATTGAAGTCTTATAATTCAGTAGATGTTGCATGTTTTTGCATGTGTGATACATTCAACATGACTTTGTGGTAACACTAGTCAACATGCCACCACATCTACTAGATAGGGTGAGTGAAAGCAACAACTGGTCATTGCAGTCAGACCAAACATACCAACCATACACTAGCTATTCCACCAACTAAAATGGATACCATAATACCTGTTGCTAGAAGTAAGGTGGTGCCTAAACTATATAACTTTTATAACTACTCAAACTACACAAGTCAACACAACACAGCTCATACAGAAAACGAAACTCGGAGCAAAAACAACTTTCTCAGATTGTTGCAATGAGAGTAAATACACATAATGTTGCATCGAGACCCTTCAGTACATACAAACTTTGCAAAAGTATGCTGATTTCATGATGCATAGTCAAAATGTCACTAAAGGATTTTTGGGGGTGGGGGAGGAGAATGCCCCCCGCAAATGTAGCCCTGCACTAGCTAACTTGACTTTTCCTCTGGTGGCACTGCTATCTCAGTGTATATTTGTAGCACCCACCCCCACTTTGTCCCTCCCCCCTCTGTCACAAGATCCAATGACTCCACCCACTCCTCCTCCAATGGTTTGCCTACTATCTAATCCTGCTCAAATAAACCCACAGCCAGTCTATTACTTGTGGTCACATGACCAAAATGCCAGCTAGCAGTTCCTGGTCACATAACCTAGCAGGTATCTAACTGACCCGGTCACATGTGATACAACAACTATCTAACAGTCACATAGCGCAGTTATTTAACTATTCCTGGTCACATGACCAAGTTATTTAACTATTCCTGGTCACATGACCAAGTTATTTAACTATTCCTGGTCACATGACCAAGTTATTTAACTATTCCTGGTCACATGACCAAGTTATTCAACTTCTTGGTCACATGACCAAGCTATTTAACTGTTCCTGGTCACCAAATCTAACTCACCACTCTTCCTCTTTCTTGATCAACAACTCTAGACTCTTGCAGATCACATTTGTTACCTAGAATCATCTTCTCTACATCTGCTGATGCATTCTGAATAACGACAACAACAACAACAAAAAACAAACAAAAAAACAAAGAGAGAGAGAGAGAATGAAAGGGTCATAACCATTCATCCTGCCCATTCAAAGTACATCCCTTCTCCCTCTCTCTCCCACATCTCCTCAATCCTGCATAAGCATCTTCACGTAACATACTCTACCAATCAGCTCTTACTTCTTCTATATTTCTGATCCAGTTTCTGATGTTCTCAAAAGACTTCTCTGTAGTGACATCATAGACCAGCATGATGCCCTAACACACACACACACACACACACACAATTAGACATCACATAACATAAAGTCAGAGGGAACTGATGCAACATATGCCAGGATGCCATGTAAGAGTGACACCACATACAACATAGGTTCATGTAGTTCAAGGAGCTGCTAATTGGTGACAACTGGTATGGGGACTTGTCATACTAGTAAGTACATCCATGAGTTATTCCTAACCAGCTAGCTTGAATAATGGTCTCAACTACCAACGGTTCCAGTTCCCCCCTACTCATCAGCGTGCGATACTGTCACCATGTTATCTAATTCCCATCCACCTGGCAGACTACCGAGAAACTACAAACACATCACTCTCCTTGTAAGTCCAGTGTAATTGTAAAATCAATGGGCCATGAGAGAGTTGTAAGAGTTTTACTCACAACCGACCAATGACACTAAACTGAAACTCAAACAACTGTATGTAACTGATCTGTGATGCTGTGAGTTGGTATACTGCAAGGTATAACATGAGTGAATATAACACTTCATTCTTGGAACTCGGTGATTAATTACTTTTGTGTTACAAGATAAAAAAAGAAAGAGATGAATTAGTGTCTGTTAGTCCATTCTTCAAAATTGAGTTACTAGTAAAGCAGCTGCATTGATATAGCAGGCCTCCAGCATCTCACCATCACCATGCCAACATACCATCGGAGGGTAATATTACTTCTTAAGTCAAACAAACCCTTTCACTGCTCTACCTCCTTCATTCCTCTTGGGGACCTCACAATGTAATGGTATTCATATGAGCTATTCTCCATCCATCACACCCCCTCTCTCCACCACACCCATCCTATGACACACCAGCCCAGTCACACACCTTGCTCTACACTCACACCAGCCCAGTCACACCCCCTCCCTCCACCACACCCATCCTATGATCACACCAGCCCAGTCACACACCTTGCTCTACACCCACTGATCAAACCAGCCCAGTCACACCCCTTCCCTCCACCACACCCATCCTATGATCACACCAGCCCAGTCACACACCTTGCTCTACACCCACTGATCAAACCAGCCCAGTCACACCCCTTCCCTCCACCACACCCATCCTATGATCACACCAGCCCAGTCACACACCTTGCTCTACACCCACTGATCAAACCAGCCCAGTCACACCCCTTCCCCTCTATCCACTGATCAAACTAGCCAGTCACACCCCCTTTCCTCTATCCACACCCTCTCCCATCCATCACTCACCATGGCCCCTCTGTAGTAGGCGGTGGTGATGGTCCTGAACCTCTCCTGGCCAGCGGTGTCCCAGATCTGCAACTTGATCTTCTTTCCATCAATCTCCACGGTGCGGATCTTGAAGTCAATGCCTGGAAAAACAACAACAAATGCTAAACCACACCCACAGCGAGGATGAACATGTGGATCAGTTCGAAAAGTGAGTTTTAAGTTGGCCTACTAACTTGAAACACAAGCATGCTTATATTACAATACACAAGCATGCTTATATTACAATACACAAGCATGCTTATATTACAATACACAAGCATGCTTATATTACAATACATATGCTAGTTGATTTATAAAGAATTAACTTTCTTCCACTATAGCTGTTAGTCTACTGTAGGTATAAGTATACCTCACAACCAGGAACTCTATAGTATCATCAGATGAGGTGAGATGTCAACTAGAGTTCTATTAAGGGTGGGAGTACAGGGACTCTGTATAATTAACATTACAGTAGCCAGTACACGTGTAGATCGCAAAATTGTGAAAATACGATCACAAAACTCTCAATGACGAGATACTTCAAAACTGTTAGAGAAACTGGTGGAAAGAGATGCAGTACTTATGTACAGATAAACTCTTGAACATTATAAACTATGTACGGTCAAGTGTAAGAAACTCACAGAATCCTTGGAAGAACCCATACATGAATATGCTAAAAAGCTGCACAACTAAACAAGTCTACTACACTGCAGCACAGAGCACACACACACACACACAACTATGTCAGGACACTTGCTAGTGTGAATAGAATGTGCTGAATCAACAAAGCACCAAATATGCAAGCCCTCAGTGCTACTACTGTACACTAACTAGCTATTACAAAATCATTTCTCAGATCAAAATAATTTATTTGACTATTCCTAATCAGGTATCAATACGGCTCAAGCAATGAAAACTGCAGATGGAAATGCTGTCTTCATAAGAGAAGAAGCTAAACATGCAGGAAACACTCACCGGTATATAGTTTCAACATGAAACTCCAATTCCAGCACTCGGTTAACTTTTTAGCATAAAGCAAACTACCACAGGCATCCAGAAACTATTAGCACACATGATTACAACGTGACGATAGGGGGCGTTACCTAAAAAGCTACTACCTATGTGGAGCTGACAGCTTTGCATTTTCTTGGAAATCAGCCTAAAAAAAAGCAGCACAATAAAAGGTCTTAAATCGTCATTCTGAGTAAGTTCATACCCAAACCAGCGGTTAATTGTCAGTAATCTCCTAAAGCATAGTGTGACAGACAGACAAATAGACAGTTTGACTCCTATGACCCTCTCATGCTGTTAAGTGCTTCCAGAGAATTAGAGGTACAAGGAGGGACACTTCTTATGAAGTGATACAGCTCTGGAGGAAGGACTACCAATACTCATTTTGAGGATGATTATGAATTGCCATGGACAACACAATTCCAAGTTCTCATGGATAAGAGAGCGAGGGGCGAAACAAGCCAAACACATCTTTGTTTGGTAACATCTGAATTATTTCATCTTGTAACTACTGTAGATACAGGCACGCAATGAGTATATTCTGCTCATCACAGAATAAATGAGATACTATCAGGGGTGGGTTCAGTGAAAAATAGGGAGCATGTACGTAATTCATATGTATTAGTATTATGAATATATAAAATGCTATGTCTCCTTTAACCCTCTCACCTGTGTAACCGCCATACAACAGAGCAACTAACCGCTCAAGTTATCGATTACACTCAAGCATAAAATTAAAGTTAACACATTTATTTATTTATTTTTATTAATGCTCACTTTTGGGAAAAAGTCGGCGTTTTCCCAGTTCAACATGGGTGGATGGAGCCTGTAAGCTTTGGTTTAATGGAGATTTCAGACTGTCCAGCCAAATGAGGAGAAAAGGGGATGGAAGTAATATATACGTGTTTACTGGACCACCAAAGGTTACTTCTGAAGACGAGCAACCTTTCAAGATGCTGTGTAGACTACTCCCAGTAATTACGAGAGCTCAGCTCAGGAAACAGAAATATTTTAACTTGCTAGTACGAGTGTTACTCCAATATCATCATACTGCGGCACCCGAACAAAAACTGTCTTATGAGATGGGATTTTACTGACTCTCAAAAGCTACTTATTAACTATTATTATTTTTTACAAGGAAGCATACTAAGAACAACAAAAAACAAACAAACCAAAAACCAAAACAAACAAACCAAAAAAAACAAAACAACAACAACAACAACAAAAAAAAAACACAAGCATAAGGGTGACACTGGTTAGTTAGTCCTCATATTACTGCAGCATCCGAGTTCCATTAGTAAAGCTACTTCTTACTATAGGTGTACAGTATCTTACAGAAACCAGCGGCTCACTTCTTTCATGTTCCTATACTATCTCTACTGATGCCAGCTCAGCACACACGATCCATTCACTACAAAACTCAACATTGCCCCTTGTGTGCATGGAACCTGGCAATGAACATGCACACATTCCAATCATCTGCTTCAGCAACAGTTGCTAAGCCTCACACAAGGTCTTTTGTTGGCATGGACTTACTAGGTAAGCTCCACCTACCTACTAATTCAACACCGTCACACATGATTGATTGCACGTGTTTTGGTGAAAATATTAGTCATGTTTATTGAAAACGTAACGATAAGTAGTTGTGAAGCACTAGAAAAAAAACTTAATTCCTGTTGTCCTATTCTACATTGTTGAGGATCACCTTTTTGCACTCACTAGTCAAACCACTAGTAGAAAGAAGCCTTTGCAAAAGGAAGGGGAAAAAAAACCCCAAATAAACATCTTATCGTCTGTTGTACCGGGCAAGTAGATCAATTCTCCTATATAGCTTTACCTACCAATTTCTATAACTCTCTAAAACAAACAAACAAGCTTTATCATAACAATTAACAAAAACGTAACTCAATACACAGCTCCCTGCCTCATAACAACAGTCAAATTACAAGTTAAGCAGAAACACTTAAAAAATGGGGGGGAGGAAAGCTTAAAAAAATAGAGAAGGATTGCTCTAAACAGTGTGAGAACATAACACTGTGACATTCTCTTTCCAGTGCATATTGTTAGACCAATCTTACATAGAATGTTTTAAAACGGCCACTGTCCACATTTCTATGCACCCACTTCTATATAACACAGCTATGTATTGAGACGATGTATTTGGTTAGGTGATCCAAGCAACATGAATTAGTCATAATTTTCATGGCATAAAAGTTAGACCGGCAGACTGCATAATAAGAAGGAAAAAAATAATGAAAGGTCAGATTTGTATTGGATAGTGCCCCACTAGATTATAATTTTTAAGCTTTGGTAAGCTCGAAAACAACAAACAAACGTAAGAGATAGTCTTGGATAATTTGTAGTTATCTAATATCAAAGTAAAGAGTTCACGTTCATTGTGGTATGAAGTCAATGCTAACTGTATCATTCCAATCCTCTAACTAGTCCCTTGGAGTGAAAGACTTGATATAGTGAGCACTATTAAGAGTGTGATGAATCCAGCTGTATCATTAAAACGAAGGGCTTAAAGCTTCTTCTAACGTTTCCAGTCTCAATGTCAGTCCTATGATCAACAACATCTGGTAAAAAAAGACTGTAAATATGTAGACCTTGCATACATGGCACCATCAAGATCAACAACAACAACAACAAAGATACTATAAACAAGAAGACGTGTGGAATAGGAGAAAGCAAAAACAACAACTACAAAAAAAAAACAAAAAAACCCTTCAATTAAAAAGCTAGTGAATTCTATTTTCTCTTTTCTATTTCGCCTTGTTCATGAGCTGTGCTCAAATGCAAAATCCTAATTAACCTTCTCTTAAAAAAAGCATGATGGGAATGCAGACAAAGGTTAATTCATTATCATTACCATATTGATGGTATATCTTACATGTGCCTTGCCATATAAGACGACATCTGCAATGGTACACACTCAGACTAAGCACTCAGCAGTCAGTTGGACCAGGGAACAATATGGCTATCTTAGCAAGTTGGGTCTCTCCACAAGCACAAAATCTCCTCCATTATAACCACACACAACCAATGACGCACAGCTATAGCAGCTGGTAGTGAAGTCAAGCACGGCTAAATTGCCGTAGCCACAACAACTAAAGCCATTAGTGCGGTCCAGTTAACACACCGTTTACTAACTTCCGAACAGATTGGATTATACTTGCACTTTCTTTACTATATATTTTTTATTACTATTATTTTTTAATTAGAAAAGTGCTATCACATACTGAAAAGGGTATAATGTCTGACTTGCCTAATCAAGTCTCAAACATGGTTATAAAATAATCAGTTTGTTAAATCCAAAAAAAATTCTTATACATAGCACCCTGACCATTGCACCTTACCATAAAATGAAACTCGTGAAAAAACAATCGATATTGTTATCAAGCAGCGTTAACCGGTCACTAGCATATGAATACAATGACCACGCAAATCTCACGAAACTTGCACATCCACGCTCAGACTGATGAAGTCAACACTTTCAATTTTACCAGAAACCAGTCGACACACACACACACACATATGCTGGCATGTCAAAGCAAGAAGATACCAATTCCAAATACTAACACTTCCCCAACACTTTCATAATCATGTACAACCACCTAAAAAAATAAATTCTTTCCTCTACCACGAAATGGTGGCTATTAGCGCAACACTCTGTAATACTGAAGAACATTTCCTTGTCACCAGTAAATGTAGACTCATTCCCTCTCTCACAACACAAAGGTAACCCTTAGTCCTCACCACTAATCAAATGGGTGAGGCGGAGTATAATTATTACCAATAAAGATAGCTACTGTGCCAGACATCATAACAAAAGGGAAAAGTACTAGTCACAAAGTCAATTTACCTAGGAAATCAGTCAAATCCATCAAAGGTTCATTGCTGCCATTTCAAACCTGTACACGTTGGGAGGGGCTTTGTACCACCTGCGGCCATATATATGCCAATCACTATCAGCTCCTAAAGTGTGCTCTATGTTACGCTAATTAGACAAGAATCCTCTTTGTTTGTGACATGGTGCTGCAAAACACACTTCCTGAAGATCAGCTGAAAACGCTGGTACAATCCAAACCTGTGTACTCAGCCCTATACTGCCAAGAAAGGATAGTTAAATAATCAGTACAAAGGTGAACTCGTCATGCAACTCACTGAATCAGCATAAAGTCACTAAATTGAAAGGGCTCATCTTGACAAATTTACAAAAACCATTTCATTAACTTACCTATTGTAGATATAAACGTTGAATTGAAGGCATCTTCTGAGAATCTGACCAGTATGCAAGTCTTCCCAACGCCACTGTCACCTATCAGCAGTAGCTTGAACAAAAAGTCGTAAGTCTTAGCCATTTGGTTCTACAAAGCCACACAACTATCTCTTTCTCTATCGAACTTAATGAATCCCGAACAGCAGAAATCCAGCGTTATAAGTTTTCAGTCCGAATACAGCTCCGACCTAGCCGCCTTCCACTGAGCTCCCAAGACCAAGTCGAAATAACAGTAACACAGAACACCCTGGAACTCCGCCCGTCGAAAACTTTTTTACCAAATAAAAACTCACGTGCAATGATGTCATAAGGCGTGGCTGCTGTATGTAATTCCATATGGAGTTTGCGGAGAAGCAGTTAGCGAAGTATGGTTGGGTTAAAGGTACATATATAAAAAAAATTCTTTAAATATAGTGTCTCTCGCTCTGTAGTCTATACTGGTGTAGTGTTTGGTAAATTATTTTATAACTCAAAGCGTGAAGCTGGTCTTATGGAAGTCGTTGGTAAAGGTGGAGCTTGCCCTGATTTCCGTGTGAATAAATTAAGAAGACGTTTTTTTGTCTTAATTAATGTTGCTTATAATGTTGCTGTCGCTGTGCAATGAGAGTCCCAAGCTTTGAAAAAAAAAGTCTGCTCTCAACAGTCAATTATTTAGACTGGGAGTGGAGTTTTGGTCGGAATTTGTTACTGGCATTACATGTAAGGATGGACCTTTGGGACCAATTGTAATCAGAATTGCAGTAAAACAAAGTGTTGTCCTGTGACGAACACAGCTTCATTATTCTACTGTTGAATGGTTCCTCAAAGTTTCCAATAATTTTTTTTACAATGTGAGAATGTCACATGCTTTCTGTTGACATTCTGCTGTGGTAGGTGTAAATTGTGCTTGGATTTTATTTCTCCTTCCAAACCTATAGCTG
>WLWD01001437.1_pt1:0-27500 | contig 127435 bp, 135 predicted proteins | sample 6712731 | NCBI WGS metagenome assembly WLWD01 (sample SAMN12718690, study PRJNA576275) | sponge metagenome | isolation source: marine sponge | host: Mycale hentscheli | place: New Zealand: South Island, Marlborough, Capsize Point | collected 2014-11-01 | reverse complement strand
CTTGTTTCCACACCTTACCCTGCCTGTTTTCACGCCTTATCCTGCCTGTTTTCACGCCTTATCCAGCCTGTTTCCACACCTTATCCAGCCTTATCCAGCCTGTTTCCACACCTTACCCAGCCTGTCTCCACACCTTTACCCAGCCTGTCTCCACACCTTACCCAGCCTGTCTCCACACCTTACCCAGCTTGTCTCCACACCTTTACCCAGCCTGTCTCCACACCTTACCCATCCTGTTTCCACACCTTACCCCGCCTGTTTCTGTGCCTTAACTTTTACCTTAACCCCATCTTTACCAAGTCTTTTTCACATCGTACCTTGCCTACTTCCATACCTTACGCCTCTTGTACAACCCAGTGTGTGTGTATGCATGTAAATGACTTACTTCATCAGTGTAGATTCATGCAAGCAGACATATATGATTTTAATAATGCCTTTCTCTATGATGAATTTTTTTTCCTGTATAGATACGTAAAGTGTTGCAGAATCAGGAGGTTTATGACAATTTCTTGCGCTGCCTGATGCTCTTCAATGAGGAGATTGTGTCCAGACATGAACTGGTGCAGTTAGTCACACCTTTTCTGGGGTAAGGAGGAGACATAGAGGAGGTGGTTGGGGGGGGGGGGGTGGTAGAGGGGGCTGAGGAGGGTGGGTTGAGGGAGGGGGGGAGAGGAGGAGGGTATTTAGTTGTGGTGGAGTGTTTGTATGTTTTCATGGTTGTTTACTGTCTTGGTATGCAGGAAATATCCCGAGTTATTTGGAATGTTGAAGACCTTGCTGGGATTCAAGGAGCCATGCCTGCCAGAGCAGTTACCTACCAATGCTGGCTCTGGTCCCTACGTGGGAAAGGAACGTGTCAATGAGTTTGCAGCAGAGTTGGGTAAGGAGAAATGACTACGGATGGGTTTAGAATTTAGAAGCGAATGTTGGTCGGTAGAAGTGGCATCCTGTAAGTCTTGTCTACCAGTGAGCTGTTGCATTGGTAATGTAGATACTTCACTATATGCTGGCTATTTGAAGCTGTGCCATCCAGGTCACATGATAGTTGCACTTGTTTATTGTTTTGTCAGATTACAAGAACCTGAAGCGTCACGGAGCAAGCTATCGTGCTTTACCTAAGACGTATGCTCAACCCAAGTGTTCTGGGCGTACTCTCCTGTGTCGTGAAGTTTTGAATGACACATGGGTGTCCTTCCCCATGTGGTCTGAAGACTCCACCTTTGAGGGCACCAGAAAAACTCAATATGAGGAGTATATTTTCAGGTAGTCTGTAGTTGGTATCGTGAGTATGACCACACCCTTACCGGTGCCACGATTCATAATTCCCCTCCCCTTTTCCATTATGTATGTGTGTGCATGTGCGTGCAGGTGTGAGGACGAGAGGTTCGAGTTGGATGTAGTGTTGGAATTAAACATGTCTACTATCAAGTATCTGGAGGCAGTACAGAAGAAAATCTCAAAGTAAGAAAGAGAAGGAATGTGTGTGTGTGCATGTTTGTGATTAGTATAAGAGTCCATCTCTCATTTCTCCTTTGGTATTCCTGTCTGGGAGTTTCCACTTACAGATAATGTATGATGTGTCCTAGAGATATTTCACAACTTAAGTCCACATGAGCTGAAATCATCATTTGTGACCATAGAAAATGTTAGTGGACTACCTTTTCAGTTATGGGGGTGTATACATATGTTGTAAAATGTATTATTTGTTGCTCAGTATGCGACTGTGATTGGCGAGATACAGGTATATAATTGGTAAGGTGTGGGTACTTATGAGTAGATTATTTGCGTAATTAGGGTAGTGGTTTGTATAGTATCAGTGTAATTGATAAGCTATCTGGGGCTTATGGTTGTTAGGACTGGGAGAGGAGGTCAGTAGTCAGGTATGTGTGTAATAGGTGAGTTGTTTGATGTTCTTGATGAGAGTTTATTGTTTGGATGATTGAGTGTGGCGATGTTGTATACTTGTTCACACCTTGTCCCTAGCAATATCGTATGCTTTGCTCCAAATAGTTTAGGCTCTACCAACTTTGCCTGTCCTATTCTTGGTGCATTGGAGCAGACGATAGTTCTAGATAGCAGTTTCAGTGGCTTCCTTCTATGTGAAAGAATTAAGAGATAGTAATTGTGACCCGCTCCGTGAAAATCGACCATTTGCAATAAATTATTGAAACGCGTAAAGGCCGAAAAAAGCCGAAAAATTTTTTTTTCTGGATTAAAAAAAAAAATTAACAGGGCTAAGTACAAGGGGTTTTCAACTTCTGTGCAAAATTTCAGCGTTAGTAGATAGCGTTTTCATACACTAAACTTACTTTGTCTTTTGAAGCGGGCCGTGAACGAACTTATAAAAAAACGTCATCACAGAGTCACCATAACAACTCCCGCGAAATAGCTCCAGCCTAATAGTGTCGACCAATATGGCAGAGAGAATAGCTAACGCTACAAACCTTCTGGGTGCTGAAAGCTTGCGCTATAGCATATCCAGTTAGTGAACAAGAAGGCCAAAAGGCTATAAATCTATAGAGAACGTGGTTTGAGTAAACAAACGGCCATTTTTTTCCCGGCAAATGTGGGCGTAACCGTGACGCGGAGAAATTTACGGACTTTAGGCGTCTTGCTGTAAAATGATTTTTCTCGTAAAAACGAACGGTTAATTGGTGAAAACGCGTGTAGTGTTTTTGTTTGTATCTTTGCGGAGAAGCGTCGGAGAAAAACGCTTAAGGGCTCATCGTACTTCCTGATAAATTTTGGGCTTACTGAAGCTAAAAAATGAATTTTCATTTTTTTTGCAAATGGTCGATTTTCTGGGAGCCGGTCACAATTATAGCTGGAGCACTCACACACAAACATTGTACACTTGGTTTGCTATACTAAGAGAAGTGAATTCCAGTATCTCTGAATTCCGGCATTGGCAAGCTTCTACAGACAGGTGGACAGACGGCAGACAATTGATGACAGTAGTGCACGCTCGGGGTTCCTAGGTTGACCACATTATCCTAGTAGTAGTATTGTTATATGTTCCAAAGGTTTCTGTTGTCTACTGATCACAATTTAATAACCTGAGTACACACTGGGGGTTGCAATAAACAAGTGCTTCATGGCTACTAAAAATAATTAACTAAGACAAAATTTTCTGCTTTTCAGGGACTGGGTTTTTTTAATTTATTTTTTTATTTTATTTTTTTAATGAATCTTGGGATTTTACTTTACGGGTACAATTTGCTTGGTTCCAAATCAGTTACGATATATACAGTATATCCACACACATATATATTATAATTTGTGTCCAGAATGTCCGCTGAGGAGCTGACAGGTTTCAGTTTGGATAATGCTCTGGGAGGTCACTCAGAAGTTCTTCAATGGAAAGCCATTCAGAGGATCTATGGAGAGAAGGCTCATGACATTATTGATGGCATGAAGAAGAACCCTAACCTTGCTGTACCAGTGGTGCTGAAGAGACTCAAGGCAAAGCAGGAAGAGTGGGAAGAAGCTCAGAAAGCTTTCAACAAGACATGGCGGGACCAGCTGGAAAAGTGAGGGATGCAATGGGTTGTGAGGAATGGATTAATAGATGGATTAATTAATTAATTGATTAATTGATTGGTAAATTGGTCTATTGATGTGTTTATCCTTTGATATGATTTATCCTTTTTATGTCAGCAGCTTCCCTATTCATTATAATGCTCAGAGTGTCTTTTAGCACTAGTTGTTGTTTTTTGCTTTCTCTCTCATACAATGTCTGTAGTGAACGAAATTATTCATTCATTCATTAATTTTCATATTTTTTCACAAGTGATGATTATTATGAATCAATTATTGGCACGTGTGTGTGTGTGTGTGTGACCAGGTACTACTTGAAGAGTCTAGATCACCAGGGAATCAACTTCAAACAGGCGGACACTCGAGCTATGCGTTCCAAGACTCTCGTCACGGAGGTGGAAGCCTTGTTTGACGAGCGGCAGGAGCAAATAGGGGAGGGGCAGAGTGCCTCGGGACCACACCTCACTCTTGAGTTGCCTGTAAGTGAAAATTTTAGGATGAGATGATTGTTTCATACCACTTAATGTGGGAGTGTGATTGGAAGGGAAGATGTAGTGGTGGGAAGATCACATGAGGAGATGGTGAGATGTCTAAACTGTGCCATGTATTCATTAAAATTCAATTTTTATTTATTTATTTTTATTTCGTTTCTCTTCCTTCTCTTGGAACCATTTTATTTTTTTTAAATTCATCAGTAAAATAAAGTCAAAAACTTTAAAGTCAGTGTAACTCTCTATTTACATTTATAAACTAGAAATATCTGTCAGAACACAGGCAGGTGTAATAGTTGTTGTTGGTAGCAGTGTTCACAGAACACAGGCGGGTGTAATAGTTGTTGTTGGTAGCAGTGTTCACAGAACACAGGCGGGTGTAATAGTTGTTGTTGGTAGCAGTGTTCACAGAACACAGGCGGGTGTAATAGTTGTTGTTGGTAGCAGTGTTCACAGAACACAGGCGGGTGTAATAGTTGTTGTTGGTAGCAGTGTTGACAGAACACAGGCGGGTGTAATAGTTGTTGTTGGTAGCAGTGTTCACAGAACACAGGCGGGTGTAATAGTTGTTGTTGGTAGCAGTGTTCACAGAACACAGGCGGGTGTAATAGTTGTTGTTGGTAGCAGTGTTCACAGAACACAGGCGGGTGTAATAGGTGTTGTTGGTAGCAGTGTTCACAGAACACAGGCGGGTGTAATAGGTGTTGTTGGTAGCAGTGTTCACAGAACACAGGCGGTGTAATAGTTGTTTGTTGGTTAGCAGTGTTCCAGAACACAGGCGGGTGTAATGTTGTTGTTGGTAGCAGTGTTTACAGAACAACAGCGGTGTAATATTTGTTGTTTGGTAGCAGTGTTCACATAAACGGCGGTGTATGTTTGTTGTTGGAGCAGTGTTCACAGACACAGGCGTGTGTAATATTGTTGTTGGTAGCAGTGTTCACAGAACACAGGCGGGTGTAATAGTTGTTGTGGTAGCCAGTTTCCACAGAACCCAGGCGGTGTAAATGTTGTGTTGGTAGCAGTGTTCACAAGAACCATGCGGGTGTAATAGTGTGTTGTTGGAGCAAGTGTTCACAGAACACAGCGGGTGTAATAAGTTGTTGTTGGTAGAGTGTTCACAAACACAGGCGGGTGTAATGTTGTTGTTGGTAAGCAGTGGTTCACAGAAAACACAGGCGTGTGTAATAGTTGTTGTTGGTAGCGTGTTCCAGAACACAGGCGGGTGTAATATTGTTGTTGGTAGCATTTGTTCACAGACACACAGGCGGGTGTAATAGTTGTTGTTGGTAGCAGTGTTGACAGAACACAGGCGGGTGTAATAGTTGTTGTTGGTAGCAGTGTTGACAGAACACAGGCGGGTGTAATAGTTGTTGTTGGTAGCAGTGTTCACAGAACACAGGCGGGTGTAATAGTTGTTGTTGGTAGCAGTGTTCACAGAACACAGGCGGGTGTAATAGTTGTTGTTGGTAGCAGTGTTCACAGAACACAGGCGGGTGTAATAGTTGTTGTTGGTAGCAGTGTTGACAGAACACAGGCGGGTGTAATAGTTGTTGTTGGTAGCAGTGTTGACAGAACACAGGCGGGTGTAATAGTTGTTGTTGGTAGCAGTGTTGACAGAACACAGGCGGGTGTAATAGTTGTTGTTGGTAGCAGTGTTGACAGAACACAGGCGGGTGTAATAGTTGTTGTTGGTAGCAGTGTTCACAAAAGCAGGAATCTTCATACTGATATTAGATGTCTTTGTGTGTGCATGCTTCCCCTGAGCTACCAAACAAAAAAAGAATCTTAATGCTTTGTAGAAAAGAAATAAAAAATAAAATATTCATACATTCTTCATGTTACCCTACTGGTCATCATAAAATTGGCAGGTAAAGGGTTTAAATAGCCAATAACAGTGTGATGATATCACTAGTTGAATAAAAGTTATTATTCCACGCTAAATATCTTCACAATGTTATTTTTAGGTACATGACCCGTGAGATAACTCGTGGTATCAGTATTGCGCAAGCTCATTAACCTCTGATATGCTAGTAGCACTTATTACACTGAGTGATATGGCAAAGTATTTCACTCTCAGGCATTATTATAAATTTGCCTGCTCGTGAAGTATTTAGCCATACTCTGACTCGTGTAATAAGTAACCAATAGCAGGAGTATTGCCACCAGTATTCTCTTTCCTGCCTCATCTTGTACTTATATCCTTTTGAAGGCAAAGCACGATCACATGTTTCGAGCTCATAATGACGTAGACTTAAGAGAGTGCTGAGGAGTCTCCTATCCTGACAATATGCTTTCATCCCTTAACTTCAATCAGTGTTCAGTAGCTAGTCTCATGAGGCATTACTGGCTTATTAACAATTGCTGAGTCAGTCAAGGCAGGCAGACAACCAATAACCAGTAAGATAGCCTAAGCTAGCGGTCATGGATGTGAGATTCATTGCTTGGAATTTGGAGTTACCCTGCTTAATGAAGTTAGCCAATCGAGCAAACAGATGTCCTCTCAGCTGATTGAATTGTCTCAGTCCTTCATCCAATTAGCTCTGGCAATTTTCTACATGACTACAGGTCAATTTCGGATAACGATTCTGGAAAAATTAATTTGTTTTGAGTATTTTTAATTGGATAATGCGGTGAGTGTATACTATCCGTTGTGTGCAGTGTGGCAGGACATGATGAGTTTTCAGTGGGAATTCTCTCGATAAACTCAATAATGCCAAACCATGTAGTTTGTAAGAATCACTTCGTCTGTATGCCATGATTTGAGAATTTTGTAGATGTTGTTTGTTATGTCATTTCACTTTCATGTTACATTTCTCTGTGTTGTGTTTTCTCATATGAACTCCGGGTAGTGTAAGATCAATGGGCAAAAGTTGTATGTATTATAATACATTATACATAGATATATGTGGAGATAATTTTTTGATTCATGTAAATTTCTGTTTTTTATTCCAGACTGAGAAGTGTGTGTTTGACGATGCAGTGGGCCTGATCATGTATTACACTAAGATAGCCTCCAGTTTGAACCACAGTGATGCCCTCAAGATACGTTCCTTCCTTACCCACACCTTACCAGATCTATGCTATTATCCCAGGTGAGGTTAAATTCATGAACTTGGGGTTAGCTGTAATGAATTGTTTTGTTTATAGTCAAGTACTTGATTAATTATGGTCTTAGCTTTTTGTTTGCTTGTTGTTGTTGTGTTGTAGCCCTTGCATGCACATTGCCTGTATAATGTTTTGTAAGCCCCATGATAAATCTTAAATATTGGGTTTAAAAGTTAAAAAAGTGGATTTTCAGTTTATTTTTCCAACCAACTCTATACATTAGAGAATAGGTGAATAAGTAGAGAAGTTCAAAGATTTTTTTATATAAAGCAATTAGTGAAGTTGAACAGGATGACTTTGAGTTGTTACTCTTTCTTTCACTGTGTGTGTGTGTGTGCGTGCGTGCGTGTGTGTTGCCATGGTCAGGGTTGAGATAGGTAAGGAAGATGACTTGAGTCCTGAGACTGACTCAGACACGATGGATGTTGACACCATCTCTCATGACGGAGATGAGAAGCAGCCCAAGCCTTTGCTGGGCAATGGTGGTGTGGGTGTGGCCAAAGGAGGTGGCTTCATCGTTCCAGAGCCCATGCCCGAATATGTGGTCAGTGAAAATATTTCAAATATAATTATTTCATATGAATATCTGCATTAGTTTTTGTTTGATTATTGGCTTGTACGAAGAAAATTGTACTAATATACTTTGTTGTAGATCCTTTAGCTTTTAGTGACATCTTTGCTCTAGTAGAAAATTCCCATGGCATTGACATACAATTTATTGTCAGCACTTTAGGAGACAATTCATATATTTTCCTTTTGATATTTGTAATTGGCGAGCGAGCGTAGCGAGCGAGACACTTACAGGGGTAACACAATTGAAAATCGGGGATGTTTGTTTATTTATATATATGTTTGGACGTATGTATGTCATTTTGTACTTTGACTCTCCGTATTTTTGTGTTCGCTCCGCGTTCGACCCCGTCCCAACTTCATTTAACAGAATCCTCCGGTTTAGCGACCATTACCCGTATCACCTTAGAAATTGAATTGTTTACTGCTTTGAATTCTTTTGCGGGTGCAGTTAAAACGCAAAAACTTATGGGAGCTCCATTTCTATTCGAGTTAGTCGCTATTTGTCACAGTTATAAACCCTACTCAACAGCATTTACTTGTAAATTCATTGTCCACTAGACGAACCACGAAGGTAAGTCTTGCGTAGGTATGTTCAGTTGTGTGAAAGTATTGTGCGTTACAACTACTATTAAGAATGTCACAAAGAAAACTTTAAATAACGTGACTTGATTTTGTTGCTTCTTTTTCAATTCAAACAGTTGCGGGGAGCGGTTACTATGGCATTGAATCCCCTTTACCGCATACGTAATTTAAAGACTCGACTTTATTTTAGTAGCTTGAGTGTTTCTTGTTAAAATCAATCATTTAACAATAGTGTAGTTTAAGGCTCGCTCGCCATTTGTGCTCAAGCACACCACTAGTTAATTTGTGAAAAACAAATCATTTTATTAAATCTGGCAATTTTTTCCCCCTCCTTTTCTTCAATTGTTTAGGGGATAGGTAAGGAATGTCCACAGAGCATCATTGGGAATTAGGTGTGACTATTTTGAAAGCCCATATTTGCAGTTCAAAGTATTACTGTGTCACATGCCTTGTCTACTGTTAGTGGGAGGAAATATATCTCCCAAGGCCTTCTGTAATTCTCTAGTTACGGAATAGCCTTGGGCTATGTTTTGTTCACGAGTTATCCAATCACTTAATTGAGTTTTCACATTCTTCAGTTCCTTCATTGTGTCTGCTGCGGCAGGTGCAATACATTGAGATGGGACCACTTGTGTTGACATGAATGGTGTGCATTGGTGTGTTGCTAGGATATGGACTATCATGTGGTGTTTGCTAACAACTTCATCTACACTTTCTTCAGACTCCTTCAGGTTAGTATCCTCTCTCACACATCCTACGTACGTACTCTAAGGATATTAAGTTGTTGTAGTAGTGGGTTAATTTGTCAGTTTATTATTATTATTGTTATTATTGCTATATTGTTGTTATTATTACTTATAATTGGTGAGTGAGGTGAGCATAGCAAAGCGAAGCATTGTCAGGAGTGTACAAATAGAGTGATTCCAAATAAAGCCCACCACAATGGCATAATGTGTATCTTGCACCACTTATCTTCAGTGTGCTGTTGAAAGACTAATTCACAGTACTGCTAAGGATTACACTTGAGCTTCAAGGAAACTAGAGGGGGGGTGACTGGGGCTAAGCTAGTATGAGTACTGAGACAACTCTATTAGTATTAAAAGATCTTTCTTGTTAGGAATGTAGCTAAGTTATGTAGCTTGCATTTAGTTCTGGTTAGTATTACTATTTGAATATTTGAGTATTGTTGTGTGCATCCCACAGTTTATAAGTGAGCTGTCTTTGGTTAGGGAAGGCTAGTTTTTCAGACGGTAACCTCACATTGCACATTCCTCTAGCCAGCCACAACATCCTACTGTTGGCTGGGTTCGGGGGAACCAGAGATATACATACATGTTAGGTATTGTATTGTGATTGTGATTGAAGCCTATGTGATCGCCTCAACTGGATAAGAATTAAAAATAAAAATAAATTCTGAGAGTCGGGGAAATATTCGTTTTTATTTATTAGTTTTCCCTTTCCTCTTGGGCTGTCTATATTCCGTGCTTTTGTTTTAGTCAACATAATGTGAGCTTTCAATTTACTAGACATATCTCCTGCTCTACATTTGGATCTAGTCCTGTCTCCAGAACACCATACCGGTACAGTATGACGGCTAGATTGTGTTTTCTGTTCATCTTCCTGCCACGGGATGTTTTCCTTCTAGGAATGAGTCTTTCTTCTTGTCTGTTTCTTTATAAATAAACCTCATGCTCTGGCTTCTCTGTGTTGATGGTCTATAGCTTGTTGTTGTTAGCATCCTGGTTGCCATGGACATGGATGAGGGTGGGAGTTGTCTAGGCAAAGTATTGATGATGGTTTTGGTGTATGTATGTGTGTGTATGTGTGTTAGTGTGTGCTTATATTTTTTCTTAATTTGCTTTAAATTTTTAAATTAGCTTACTCAGGGACTCTAAAATCATGTAAAAATGATTATTAAATATTGCCTAATTCTGCTGACAGATACAAGACAGATAAAGCAACTATTTTGCCAAAACTTGTGTTACCTCTGTCCCCTCCTTTTCTATTTGAAACTTAAGCATTAATTACTTCCTCCTGTCTTCCTCCTCCCTGTTCCTCCCACTTATGTTTATTAAGCATGCTGGTATGTGTGTGTGTGTGTGCCTGTAGTTTCTGTGCAATCGTCTGAACAGAATCTACCAGCAAACTCTAGTGCTCATAAGTGAGGAGCAAGCTGCAGCGAAGGAGAGGGAAGCTGCGGCTGAAGGGGGTGGAGCCAGCAAAGACGTTGCTGTCAAGCTGGGTCTGAAGAAGGCTCCTGATCTTCGTGCGGAGGAATACTATCCCACTTACCTGAGCATGGCCAAGAACTTTATGGAAGGTGAATTATCAGGGTTCAAATGGTCAGGGTTCAAATGGCCAAGGGCCAAATTGATGGGAGTGGAAAATATTTTTTATCTTTTTATTTTCTTACTAATTTGCTGGTCTCATTGCTAACGATCCCTTACTTTTTTTAATTTATTTATTTTTATTAAAGAAGTGGTTTTGCTCCTTTATATTTTGCTGTGTGTTTGAAGGAGGAATGCTCAAGTGTGTGGTAATGACAGCTTGGTTGTTATTGTGGTAACCTAGGTAACATCGATGCCACGACATATGAGGACACCTGCAGAGAGATGTTTGGAGTTCACGCTTATATAGTGTTCACTATAGACAGGCTCATGCAGAACATCGTCAGACAGGTGGGTGTGGCTTAGTTACTTTAAATAAAATTGTATGTTTTTTTTTTTCCAGTTTATGTTTATCATGAAAGGTGGGAAGTTATAATTGAGCTTGCAATAAACGTTTGACCCAGTTTTGTGAAAAATCTTCTGTATATCCATCCATCCACCCACTTGCTAACCCTCAGCGAGCATGCGCGAGAGGGTTATAGTAGTCGTCCTGTCTGTCTGTCACGCTCTGATTTTGGAGATTACTGACAATTAACAGTTGATTTAGGTATGAACTTACTCGGGACAAAGATTTAAGACCTTTTATTGTGCTACTTTTTTTTAATTTCTGGCTATTCGTTGAGAAAAAGCGAAGCTTTCAGCTCCGCGTAGGTACCAGCTTTTATGGGCAACGCCCCCTAGCGTCACGTCATAATCACGTGAGCAAATAATTTCTGCAGCCAGCGCAGTGTACTTAGCTTTATGCTCAGGCTCCTAAGCGTTACTCCGGGGAAGTTAACGGAGTTGAAAAAAGTGAAGTTTCGCGTTGAAAATGTATACAGGTGAGCGTTTCTGGCTAGTTTAGCTTCTTCTCTTATGAAGACAGCGTTTCCATGTACCATTTTCATTTGGTTGAGCTATTTTGATACCTCATTAAAAATAGCTAACAGATTGCTTGTTCTTTTGGAAGGAGATTATATTGTAATAGCTAGGTAGTGTTTAATAGTGCTGAGGGTTCGCACCTTTGGTGCTTCATTTTGTTGAGTAATCATCTTTGAAATGTATTGGCTGATAGTGTGGAGTGTAAGTACGTTTTTATACTTATTTGCAGTTTTAATTTAGGTAGGTTTTCATAGGATAGGTCACATAGTACCTTGTGAAGCAAGCCAGGCAAATGGGATTAATTAAACACTATATAGACCAATGTTGTTGTTGTTTAGCTCCAGACGTTGGTGTCAGAGGACGGTTGTTTCCAAGTGATGGATTGCTATACCAACTTTGTGGAAATGCTCTCTTCTGCTCAAGTCAGGTCGGAGACTAGGGTAGCTGTGGAGATGGCTTACCAGAAGAAGGTGGAGGGCTTGCTCAATGATGAGAACTGCTACAAGATTATATTTGTGAGTGTGTAGCAGTTGCTAGTAGTTCTATGTCATTTCATCTGGTCAGTCACACGATGTGTCTATAAGGCTGTAGGCATCTAATATTTTGCAAGTAGCGTCAACCTGGAGCACTTAGAAAGAGTTAATTGCCATTAATGTGCCAGGATTATTTGTTTTGACTTCCATTTTCCAGCAATTGAAAGTTAAGTTTAGACTTTGCAGTGTAAATTCACACAGCTGGTAATATCCCATAAGTTTTTGCAATGTGCCATGATAAAAAAATTCTGACCTATTGTACATAGTTTGTGCCTTCTGTTCAAGGACTAGTTTGTATTGAAGGTACACATAATGTACTATCAAAATTTGCTAATCTAGCTATGTCCTTAGTAAACACTGACGAAGTATGAATATTAATATGGACCAATTTAGCTCATTTGTCAATTTAATAGTTACTATATGACTGAAATCTGGTGTATTGTTTTTATTAGTCTTTTTTTTATTTTATTTTTTTAATTTTTACGTGCAGGAGAGGCCTAAGAAGATGTCTATTGAATTGCTGGATACAGAGGAACCTCAGGAGGACACAGCCAACAACGAGGTAGGGGCAAGCCATTTATTAACTTCAGTTATTCCGGTACTCCAGCTTGTTGTTGTTGTTTGTTGTTGTTTGTTGTTGTTTTACCTGTGGTCAAAACTGCATCCAGTTTATCTGTGCTAGAAGTACCCTTTGTGACATATAAACTTAGAGTGCTGACAGCCAGCCCTGTGTGTATCACACTATGTAATGGTGCGCATATATTCGATGAAATATGGACAGATCAACTCAAAGATGTTTCCCCCCTCCATTATTGCGAAATATTTATTAGGAGCAATAGACCAAATTTTTGTAAAGCAAAAGCTGTGTGAACACTGGGAGAGTGTTCTGACAAGAGTTTAGCTCCAAGATCATGCTATCATGCCAATAATGTGGGATTATACACAGTTGGTGTTGGAAAATATTGGCAATGTGTTTGGTAACTGTATGACAAGACTAAACAGCAACGCCTTTGAGTTGGGAGTCCAGGAAAGTTGTCATATCCTGTTCAACTCTGATCTCTGGATTCCTTTTTACTTCTCCTAGATAGCGCAACCACACTGTTTCCTTGTTCAGGGTATGTCAGATCTAGTGGACTACAACCAATCATGTTGCATTATGTACACCCTGACCACTGAACTAGGGTGTAACATGCCACTCCCATTTGCCTATGTGATCGGAGGGTGTAACATGCCACTCCCATTTACCTATGTGATCAGAGGGTGTAACATGCCACTCCCATTTACCTATATGATCAGAGGGTGTAACATGCCACTCCCATTTACCTATATGATCAGAGGGTGTAACATGCCACTCCCATTTACCTATGTGATCAGAGGGTGTAACATGCCACTCCCATTTACCTATGTGATCGTAGGGTGTACATGCCACTCCCATTTACCTATGTGATCGGAGGGTGTAACATGCTACTCCCATTTGCCTATGTGATCGGAGGGTGTAACATGCCACTCCCATTTACCTATGTGATCGGAGGGTGTAACATGCCACTCCCATTTACCTATGTGATCGGAGGGTGTAACATGCCACTCCCATTTACCTATGTGATCGGAGGGTGTAACATGCCACTCCCATTTACCTATGTGATCGGAGGGTGTAACATGCCACTCCCATTTACCTATGTGATCGATGTTTAGTTATTTTATTATATGTTTGTGTGTGTATTGCAGAAGTGGCAGAATTACGTTGAAAAATACAGTTGCCATGACGAACCGTCACCAGATGTGAAGGACATTTTGTCCAAGAGAAAGATATTTTTAAAACGGTAAGACCAGGCAGTTTAGAGTTTCACGTGTATGTTGTGTGTGTGTGTGTGTGTGTGTGTGTGTGTGCGCGCGAGTCTGTGTTATGGTATTTGTTTATTAACTGCATATAGTATCCATTGAAGTAGTGCTAAGGATATTTCGATATTAATAGATTGAAACTTTCTCACCTAAAGGGGTCTGGAAAAAGCAAAGGAAAAATGTGAATAAATATTAGTTGTCGCCAAGGAATCGAACCCAGGACCACTGGCTTTAGCCACCAGTGCTCTAAAGGTCTTGGAGGTTGATGATTGTTGTAGTTCAGTGGTTAGAGCACTGGTGGCTAAAGCCGGTGGTCCTGGGTCTGATTCCCTGGCGACAACTAAAAAAATTTCACATTTATCCTTTGCTTTTTTCCAGACCCTTTTAGGTGAGAAAGTTTCGATCTAGTTTTATGAAGGGTCAGAATTTGATAATTGTGATATTAATTTTGTATATAAAATTTCATTGTTGTGGTATATTTGTTGTATAGTGAAAATATTAGTTGAATTTCACACTTGGCATGCTTTTTAGCTTTATCATTATCAAATACGCTGTATGTGTAGGAGTAGGCGTGGCATGTCTGGTCGTCGCTCTTCTCTGTCTCCTGGCGTTCAGTATGAAGAGGAAGCTAGCAAGCTGGAGACTATGCTTCCAGCTATGGTTGTCTGCGGAGCTATAGAGTTTAAGATGGATAAAAAGTCCTACCGCATGATCCCTCTAGCCAACAGTGAGGATTACCTGTACAATGCTCCAGCACTGAAGAAGGCTCGCTTGGTACGTTGCTCTCAAGAGAGGAGGACTTGGGTAATGAGGGTGGGATGAGATGGTGTTGGGGCACTGGGTGGATGTGTTCAGATATGTATGTGGTATTCCTTACAACCACAGTGATATCACTTTTGCATGGTTCGTCTTTCTGATCATGGCTTTAGTTTAAATGTGAAGTCATTCTGAAAAGCTACCTGATGAGATTGTTAAGAGAAGTTAGTCATGAATGCACACTGTTGCAGCTCTACAGCTGGAAGCACTGGTTGTCTGGGTGTAACTCCCTATACTATACACTAATACACTTAAGAACGGTAGCTTTACAAATGCACTAGAGTGTTCAAAGGACCAGATCACTAAAATAATCAAAAGTAAAGTTAACCTAAGCAGGCTGATCAGTTAGTTACAGGTGATTAGAATAGACACAGGGTAACTCAATAGATCTATACAGTAACAGACAAAATCAATGACTGAATGAATGAGGATAAATTATAGATAAACAAATTATAGCTAGGAGACAGTGAAAGTTTGATGGGCATCGACGAGTGACAGAAAAAAAATATACAGGAATTAAAATGAAAGAAATTAATAAAACTGTAACAGATAAAATGGATGAAAGTGAAATAAACAGGTTATTAAAGATGGTGATCAGGAAAGACTTGATGTAGTAGCTGCTCATAGCTGGCATGGGCACTGGGAATTCAAGACTAAGTTTGCTTTGTGCAAGAGAGCAAGCCCAATATTTCCCTTCTAGTTGTTTATTTCTATTATATTATAACTCGCATATTTAAATGCTAATCTCTCATCATGTGACCCTAACATATTTACTTCATTAGTTGATGCTTGCCGTTGATGGTAGAGTATCACTAATGAAGCAAAACTTATGGAAGCCCGTGCTACTGCTTAATGTTCTAATTTATAACTCGTCTGGGTATAGTCTTCTCATCACTGGTGCGGAACAAGGACCATTATTGTGTTCCCACTCATGTGTGGCGTTCAAGCAGGCTAGCCAAGCTAATTGAATTCACTGATGTTTTACATGATACCGGTTGTTGATGGGTTAATTTTCATTGCTAATGCTCCACCAATCTGAGTTTATTTAGGTCATTCTGTTTTAGCTCAACCGGGCTTTTATTTGCTGCAAGTTTGAATTCTAGTTTTATATGACATCAGTAGAAAATTTTTTAGCATGCGCAGTGTCTGGTGTATTTTGCTATGGTAGAATGAGTGTCTGGTGTATTTTGCTATGGTAGAATGAGTGTCTGGTGTATTTTTTGCTATGGTAGAATGAGTGTCTGGTGTATTTTGCTATGGTAGAATGAGTGTCTGGTGTATTTTGCTATGGTAGAATGAGTGTCTGGTGTATTTTGCCTTAGTAGAATGGTGTATGCATTTAAACAAATATATTGAACTTAATCTTGAGTGGTGCAGCTTCATTTGAGAATGCCCCTTAAATTATGCCTTAAAACAGGGGGGGGGATAATTTCCAATGTGTGTTTAAGCTGAGGTTACAGTTTTTTAAAGACGAAATGTTAGAAAGAGAAGTACCTAATGTAATTAGTGCTAGCTAGCTCTGTAATACTTGAAGTTGTATTGCTGGGAAAAAAACAACAACTTATTGGTAGCTAAGCCTTTAAAGTACTGTGCTCAGAATGGTGGTACTTTATTATGTATGTGTTCATTATCACCATGTATTTGTATTAACCTAGCATGAAATCGGGACTGAATTGTAAGTTAGTGAACAGCGCTAGCGCTGGTGATAACCTCTAAACTCAGTGTATAGAAAGTTTTCCATGTATGTTCGAGTGTATAAGTTTGCTTCCTTTTAAGTTTCTGGTAAGCTCACATGAGGTTGAAGTTCCGTGTGGGCTGGATACCACACAGGAAACGGTTTTATCTTTTTCCTGTGTGTGTATGGCTTTCTTCCTGGTTTCCATAATGTACCTTTTTTGACTGAGGAAGTGCTTCTACAATTTTTCCCCCCCTCTCTCCACGTCATAGAATGTCATTGGGTTATTGTGTCTGTGAATAGGACTAGTTCATTGGAATGAGAATATGTGAACTGGTTTCCCAAGCAGGTTGGATTTTAAGTATGCTATACATGGTAATTGGATTATCACTGAGGCAACAATGGAATAATTGCCTTGTTTGGAGTGTATTCCTATTTCAGTGATGTGACATTGTGTAGGCAGACCCTTTACCCAATGGCTATATGGTGCTTGTGGATATTATGTCCACTAATTATATGTTATGTTTTAAGTTCCTTCTTCCTTAGACGTCAGGAGAACCTGTACTGGGCAGGTACTGCTTATGGTGTACTAGGTACAATCTTAATTGGTGAATGTCAACAATACTGCAACCTTGCCATGTATATTATTACTAATGCATATGATATACTAAACGATTTTTTATACTATACAGTGGTTGGGTGTGGCTATGTAACTTAAATTTGACTAGTACATGCAGAAAGGTGATGAATATTTGAAAATTATTTTTGTATTGGAAAAGTGTGATTATTAGAGCTGGAACGAATAAAAAACTATTATCTGGGAATTCAGGCCAAACTGTTCAGTTATGGACAGCCTACAGCGTTTGCTTAAAATATTTCCGTAGTCTACTTCTTAAAGACTCTTTCATTTCTATTACCCATGGTTTTTGTAGCTACCTTTTTCTGAAAAACTATCCACCAGGGTCAAAGCAGCTGTTGAACTGCTGGGGGTGTGGAGGAGCCACTGTGAACTAACAGTTACCTGCAATTACTAACCCAGTTACCAGATATCTGGTTACTTAGAATCCTATTCAAATACCTACCAATCAAAATGAGTTTCTGGATAACCAAATATTCGGGTAATAGGTCTAGCTGTAGTTATCATTTTATTTATTAATTTTGCCCTCAGGTGAACCCTTCTGTTATCAAGAGCAAGAGGCTGAAGTGGCGCAAGTGGCATGGAAAGTGGGTGCGGTCTCATACTGTCCCAGCTGATGTTACCAAGTGCTCCATGTGGCTTCAACAGCAGACCAAGGCTACCAGTTCTGCCACTGAAGAAGCCATGGAAACTTGATCTGACACATTTTCCCTTTTTATTCTGCTCTCACTCATGCATAGTATCACTCAACTCTTCTCACACTGTTTTAAACTAATAGACTTCAAATCTCTTTTTCTTTGACAATGTCTTTATACTTAACGAAAGATATTTTTGATCTTTGGTGAAAGGAAAATGTTGGATTTGTTTTGATATTCTGTAAAGGATAAGTTGTTGTCATTATTATTATTATTATTGTGTGGTTGTATGTTTATTGCTGTAAAGACTAAGTTTACTGTGCATATCGGCTACTTTTATTTTCTATATGGCTTCATTAGTGTTAAAACAACTGTTTAACTGAGAAAGGGGGTGGCAAATATTCATTATGAAAGAGATAATTGTACACAATTTAATAATAATCTGGTCTTATCTAGTTGGAGTGTGGTTACATTAGATGAACCACAAGATATTATACAGCATCTATTTATGAAGAGGAATTTGTTGAATGTGTTGCATAAGGCTCGCATATCCTGTGGTGGCAATTGTGGGGAAGCCTTCAAGATTCATTACATTTGCTATTTATATTTTCTCTTTTTATACCCAATTTTCATGAGCTTGTCCTGCGACTTGGTGTTAAATGACATTTTTTCGACACCTTAAATATATAGCTAATACTCAAAAGGTTTGTGCACGTGTTGAGCATTCAACTCCAATTCTAAAAATAATGTTGGCATAGCACATTGGCTCACTGTGAATACACTTATTCCTCTGCATGGCTTGTTAGTATCACTCATTTGGGAAGACTTCAGTTGTTGGTTCTTTCCCACTAACTGTGAAAAATGAAGCCTTGATTGAACTTCCTGAGATTTGTAAATAAAAGCCATTATCATCAGGTCTTCTTCTAAGATATTTTGTCAATACACATTTACAAGTATGATTAAATGAAATGTTAACATCATAAATCAGAGCGAAGAGGTAGGTGTGAAAGCATGTAGTAAAAATAGAATACCAGACTAGTTTAACTTTATCTAATAGCTCACTGGGACTTATCTGATTGGGCAAACACACAATCCTGTCATAGCATTTACTTCTATGCCAAGACACAACTTTAAGTAAGTGTGCTCACTGACAAACTTGTTACAGGATCATAAGAATGCAATATGCTACATTCACCCACCTGGTGACTGACTACATATCCATGAAAAAATTACAGATAAGCTAAATTTAAAAGTGATTGAGAAGAATCAGAGCATTTTTCGTGTTGTAGCTTATTATACCAACTAATATCATCTTATGATATTGGGTTTTAGCGAGCTTTGGTCGTATATCAATGTAAGCAACCTTCATCCCCACCAAACTGTGAACTGATGGAGCCGCCCCTGCAACATGTTGTACCTCCTTACCATTGTAATTCTCACATGACTAATTTGCCTCAACACTAGGAGCAACATGGAGTGGCTTTGATAAATGTGAGCAGTTTTGTCCATGTGTGATGTATAAATATAACTTTTCTAATATATAGCAGTAAGAAGTTGAAACAGCAGTCTAAAAGTCTGCTAAAAGCAGATTTCTTTCTCCTTTCTACTAAACATCTGGAGTATCAATATGTGCCCCGCAATGATATTAAGTGACAAAAATACTTCCAACTTTTATAGATTACATAAGCAGCAGCAGCTAGCTAGCACTTTTCTGTCAAGGAAAATTCACATCTGTTCTCTATATTTATCCTCAAAGCATAATATATCCAGTTCTAATGACTATCTCTCAAGGAGTACAACTACTGCATCACAGTCACTGGTTGCAGAGTAGCTTGCATTCATTGTTAACTTTCTGAGAGAGCATGCTCTATTCACACAATAGCTTATAAGATCAAGTTATTATTTTCATTTCCATTGAGTGTGATACAAATACAAGTTCACCTCTTCCCCCACCCAGGAATGAGGGAGGGAACATCATACAATTGATATAGCTACCAATATTAACTTGTCGGGGTTAAGTTGATTTTTGTTTTTTGTTTTTAATTTATTACCTACAGGGAGAAGAAATAAATAGCTGTAAAGAATATAACAATAGTACTTGAAAATGTCCTTTTTTCACAGTAATGTTAAAGTAGGTTAGTCATTTAAATGATATGTTGACCCTGTGTGAGTAACTTTATGGTTCATCCCTAAACCACGTGGAGGAGCGCTTCAGAATACTGTTATTCCTTATTTTTTTAATGTTACACTCATATTGGTAGTACCCTTCACACTTGTTTAATATTAACTTAACAAACTCTAACTGTTGATGAGAAATTACTGTCACTATAAATAATATTTTTATACAGACGTGTTATTTTCAAATATAAGCACTTTGAACTTCCCACACAATACTATTAATATAATATCAACATAGCTAGTTCAAAAAACGTTCTGTAAAATTGGCAAGCTGTATATTTTTGTTGCCACTTCATGATAATTTTATAAATTAATTATGTGTGTGTGTGTATTACCGCAGTTAAGAATTATGTCAGTTGATTACTTCTGGCCTGGGCGGGGAGTCTGTCCCGGCCACCAATTAACCACCACACCGCGGCCAACCCCCGAGTGTAAAAGTATCACGCGCGAGCACACCTGATTTAATATAAAAGACTAGCTTTTTTATGCTGGGTGCATTGTATTTGATTTTTAGTAAAACCGTAGCTGACGGTGATGATATAAATTACTCGCCACTATTTAAATTGTTATTTTAATTTCGCCAAAAAGGAACTACAAATTTTTCGGCCAGTGAAGAAGGCTCTTTCATTTTACTACAACCTGGTCGAACTCCTGCAGAATAATCTAATCTGACGTACTTTGACCGACATGACAGAGGCTAGAAGTATGTATGTGTCTTTGCTACTGATCTTCGTAGCATTGCCTCCAGGTGAGCTGAATGGGGGCTGTACATGTAAGTGGAGTGAATGATAAAAATGCACACTAAATTGCAGTATTTGCTAGAAGTTAAATTTGCAGAAAAATTGTGTTGTATTGGATGTAAATAATATACTGTATCTGAATGCACTTAAAACAAAACAAAAAAAACAGCCCATATAACTAGCTAACTTCCAATGCAAGCAAGCTATTTGCTACCTAACGTGAAAACCCATTCTCTGCATTTTTCTTACTATGTCTGAAGTAATTGTTGCTACCCAACATGAGCAGCTGCAAAAATAATAATAAAGGTGTCTATATTAAAAATAAAGGTTTTTTTAATATAAATAATATTGAGGAAGCTGAGAGTATTTAAAGACCACTTAACTATAATCATGGTTAGTTGCTTCAAAGTTATTGTTTTCATACTGTGGTCAAATTCCTCCATTTGTAGTGTCTTGTAGACCTACTCAGGAGTTGGTCATGCAAGTCTTGGAATGCAGTCTGTACTGGAGAATGTTAGCTTGAGGTTTATGGTATGACAGACAGTCAATTAACACCTCATTGTGTTAGCAGTAATTCCAGCCTGGTGGGTGTTAATTGAAGTAAGGCTTGCATTCAGGACAAAACATAGCTTGAGTGTTGCCTGTGTTGCCATTTGCACATTCAAAAAGATGTAGCAACAGTAATTGGAGGTCTATGAATACCATTATGGGAGTTGCCCACTATTGCCATTGGAGTAATATACTCTGCTGCTACTGTCTCTGACCTTAGTACTTTCCAATACCAGTGAATTTCACTTCCTCGTTGGTAGCTGGTGTGGGTGGTTGCATAGTGTGTGGCATATGATTAATTACTTCTGAGTACTAGCTTATGCTGCCTTTCAGGGGTGTTGAAAATTTGCAAATGAATGAAGTGGAGGAAAGATCTCATATATGCACAAAGGCAGCATTCATTACAGACACTGCAAAAATTTGGTACATTCTACAACCAAAAATTAAGGTTCAATGGTGAAGGTTCAATCTGTATGTGTGTGTGTGTGTGTGTGTGTGTGTGTGTGTGTATTGGCTGGAACATGGGTTGTGTCCAGTGAGGGTGACAGTTCTCTCTGCATGAGGTCCAGTGTTTGCTTCAGTGACTACCTATTTCTAAACAACCTTGTTAGTTATTGATTCCACAGGCCCAGGGGAGCACTAGGGAGACAGGGTCTGAGTTGAAAGTTTGTTGTATTGCAGACTTGCTCAGTACATTGCTGTTGTTTACTCATGTTTTAATCCAGCGGATGTATGTTGTAAAACTGGTGCAAGGAGCCCCCCAATGCAGTCATTGTATCATTTAGTGTAAATTAAGATTATATTTGTGTATAATTTCATAAACTAGGGAATGCGCCGTTGATGCCAGTCAGCAACGGCGCGGCGCATTCCCTAGTTTATGAAATTATACACAAATATAATCTTAATTTAGACATTGGCTTTTTTAAATTTAATAATGAACAAATTGTAGCATTTAATTTTTGAAAACTTGCTTATTGCATAATCTTATCGTCATTTTTTTTTTTTAGAGTACATGTTACTCATTGATGATTATCAGTTATTATTTATTTGAAGTTGATAAATAATTCTGTCTTTCTCATATTCTTATCTCTTTGTTGTCTTAGCTTTATGTTTTAGCAACGGCGATCTTCGGCTGAATGGGGTGGGGTCTAGTCCTCTCGTTGGCAGACTGGAAATCTACAACGAAGGCCAATGGGGGACAGTTTGTGGAGGTGCTGCAGATGAACTCTCGTCAATCAACTTTAATTTCGGAGCTGCTCATGTAGCCTGCCGGCAAATGGGACTCGGATTTGCCGTCAACTACTTCAGTTTGCACCACCAGCCAGAATACAGGTACAGCCATGGCATGCTGAGATAAGGTGATATCTGTGAGGTCTATCAGAGATCCAGTAGCTGGAGGATTTTGTCTCCAAGTAATTGATCAGAGCTCTAATTATTTTTTTTTTGTTGTAATTCTATAAGAGTGATTTGTGTAACTATTTAATTAATTAGTTGTTGTGGGTGTGTTGTGTGATCCCCTCCCTCCTGGACCCCCAGCAGGTGTCTGGGACTCCATTGGCTGAATGGCTGCAGTAGCCACAGTGTAGAGGTGGCCATTGATCAATTTCAGAACTTCATTTTTTCCAATGGGAAGTATTGTAATTTGCTCCCTCTCTTCCTCCTGTAGGAATGATTGCTCTGGGCTAAGCTAATGGTTGCTGGAGTAGAAGAGCTAGAGTATAATATATAAATATATATATATATTTAAAAGCCTCACAATTAACTGAATTTGCAGTTATTTTTTTTCTCTCCTTGTATGGCTGTTTGGTTTCTGTCCAACCTCACTGGGAAGCCTTGGACTGGCAGTGGTCGTTGATAATTTGCTAAAGACAACTTTATAAGCGATTTAAAAAAATACCATTCACGTGACCAGAGAGGAGGCATTGAATCCAGCAATGTCATGTCCATTTCCTGTGGGTATTCTGTCACTGTAACCTGGCAAGAACCTGTCGTTAGTTTTTGCTGTATTTGGAGTTAAAACTGTACAGACTGTGTCTGGTGGGTCTCGCGTGAAACAGTAGAACTAACTTCCTTACATTCCTTCCACGTAATCCGGACTTTGTGGGTTCATTGGTATGGGCTTGAGTAGAGTAGGAATGGCCACTTCCTAGTGGCTCTACTTAGCCTTGTTGTTGTCAGTTGAGTCTCCATTATGGTGGTCCTTGCTTAATGCAGCAGATCCAGCTTGTTGGTTTATTTAGAAGTCGGGCACCTGTTCCGTCAGCAGACGAAAGTTGCTGGATGCCATATTAGTGCCTCAAGCAATGACCTTTACTTACTGTTTCTGCTTAGTCGCTCGTTGGCTAATAACAAACATTATTAGGTTTGAATGATAACTCTTTTTTTGTTTCATGACGGGAGTAATTGAATAATACCAGATGAAGTGTTGGTGTTACCCACTGAAGCAGAGGGAGTGGCTAGGGGGGATGTGATTGGAGCCAGTTGTTAGGGGGGATGTGATTGGAGCCAGTTGCTACGTAGATGTGGTACATGTGCTATTCTGTCTATCAACTCTCACTTTCTCTATTGGATATTGCTAGCCATGAACTACCAATGTCTTGCTTAACATTTATTTACGAGTTGAGAAATACGTGAAGAGAGTTGAGAGAAATTTATGACTCCAATCAAACCGACACATTCCCTTTCACTCTATTCCCGTGTAATTCTTCCCGTGTGAATTTGTTTGTTTGTTCGTGCTAGTCCATTCTAATGTTCGTATTCTGTCTTTGAGCCTATTAGAGCTCATTAAGCTGCAGATGCGCTAATCTCATCTCAAGTGGTTTTAATGAGATTCAAGTGCTGGCACTCTTTGCTGCACGTCTTCTGGCATGCTCGTTGCTATAGAGATGGAATGCCCGGTATGCCGTGTTGGTGGTACTTCTTAGAGCCTGGTTCTGTGCTTGAGTATGAATAAGCCATTTTCTTCAATTGACTTGAAATGTTAAGAATTCCAAGTATGCCATGCAGGCCGAGAGATTCCTTGTAAGCCAATGTAGACAATTTAGTAGCAGCAAGAGAATGAAAGAATGAAAGAACTTGGCACATGTGTTATTTTAATTAATGCCAGATGAGCCGATTATTCTTGCAGGTTGTTACATCACTATACTCTCTCATGGGGAACACACAGGAGGATATGGCAGGCATTACTTGTGTTATTTAGTGTTAAAGGTGGTCTGGCCTGTGAGGGATGATGGGGTGATAGTGTTAGGCTGCCCTGCACTCACACTTGTGGACACCTGGTGGACTACTTTTGATGTCTGTCTTTGATGAGCTCAGTCAGAAGTTTTGCAACAGTTGGGTCCTTAACAGCTTCCAAAGCAAAGCAGGACGGCAGATGTTTCATCTTGAATGTTTGAGAGCTGTGCTACTTTGTGGATTTACTGACTGGATTGAAAGGGCTGAAAATAAGGCCTATTATTATTGCTATAGGGGTTATTATTATTAGTAGTAGTAGCATTATTATTATTATTATTATTATTATTATTATTATTATTTATCATTAAGAATTGGTTGTGAGTATTTTTTTCTCCTTTGTTGCTCAGGTTGCAATACGGTGTGTCTAACAGCTCCATCTTCTTGAAAATGGTGAACTGCAGAGATGATGTGTCAGATAACCATTTGTTGCAATGTGCCTTCTTTGGTCTGGGAGACAATGCCGGATGCGACCATTCCATGGACGTGGTACTCCAATGCTGTAAGTGATGCTTGTAGACTTAGTTGTGAACGATGGCATTGGGTCGGGGAACATGTGGTTGATACTTAAGTAGGTATTGATGTAAAGGAGGGAAGAGGATGAAGAGACAGAGTAAAGGAAGGACATGTGTAGAATGTGGTGCTTGGTTGGTTTCTGGGTTTTAAGAGGAGAGAGTCTTCAAGAGGAGGAATTTATGTGATGTCACTCCAGCTACGAATGTTTTTAACAATATTCATGCCTTGTTAATTGCTCTCTTGCTGGGGGAGCTTATTGGTACCGGGTGTTGTTAAGGCTGTACGGCAGGTGGAGCGGAACCAGTTCAATTCACTGACGCCAGCTAAAATTTCCACTCATAACTCACCTTTTAACTTTGAGCAGGTGACAAAATGTCAGCCAACTGCTCTGGCATGTCATGTAATGTACGCTCATTTCCCGGGAGATTTTTGGTAGACATGTTGCTTCTTACGCAGCAGCTATCCGGTGGCGCCTACGGTATAAGCCATAGAAGATGGCCATTGAGTTAAGTGCATCGTGGTGGTTCAAGTTGTGGCTAGGGATGGGTTGGGAGTGGGGAATGGTTAATAGCTTTCCTTATGAGCTCTTTATTTGCCAATCATCAGATCAGACCAAGGTGAGCACGGCACCACTTGCTTGTCTCATGCATGTACATTCCCCGTGAGGCTGCTTACATGTGTTTATACTTTTTATTTTTATTTTGCTGGTTCCAAGCTTAGGACCAAAACATATATATATTGGAAATTTAAGAGGTTAAAAAAAGTGATAATGATAAAATAAAATTACTTGTTGAAGAATTCCACTTTTATTCAAGGTGATATGTTTGGTTGTATTATAATTTTTGTGGTGGGTTTGAAGGCGTGGGATCTAGAAGGAGCTGACGAGGTGCCGACAGTGAATGATCACACGTTGGGAATGCAAGTTTCTTTCATCGCTCTTTTGTCTCAACTCTTGCACTTCCTCTGCATGAGACGTGGGGAAACGCCCACTCAAAGCATGCATGGGAGGTGACTAATGAAGGCTTCATGTTGTCCTGGGGGAAAAATGAGTAGCCTGTGTGGGAAAGGCTTTCACATCTCGCACTTGCCATTGTCACTAGGGGATTCTGTTATTCTATGATTATGCATTAAACACACTACTTCACATAGGAAGTTAGAGTGATTCGGTGGGTTTTATTCGTTGAGATAACGTGAGAAATTTGATGGTCTTAATAAGTGCTTTACTTGTTTAAATTAATCAAAGTTTGTAGAAATTCTGACTAAGTCACTCTTTTAACTCAACTGTCTTACTCATTGGAACTAAAGCATTGCTCATTCAACTTGAGAGTTCATTAGCTTCACTTGTTCACCAATAATGATGATGATGATGATGATGATGATGATGATGATGATGATAAAGATGATGATAAAGATAATGATGAAATCTTAGATAATAAAGATGAAGATGATGATGATAATAATTATAATAAAATATTATGATGGAGTAGAAGGTGATGATATAATATTTGGTTTGCTAATGTGTCCACACCAAAGAAAGTATGTTGCAGGATGGAAGAAGCTCTGTGTTCATGTGGTATTGAGTAATAGTGATAGGAAGCTTTGTGCTGGCATGGTAGTGAGGGCTGGACAGAGTGGCCAGGTGTGCGTAATCCACTACATTCTCACGTCACTCAATGCCTAACTGGGCATGTGGGCGGGATGCAATGGGTGGGCTAAGTAGCCACACATCTGACGGAAGAGAAATGCGATCTATTTCACTGAGAGTGGTTTTATAACCACTTAGAGTCAACTTGGGCATTGTGTTGGAACAATGTGCAGTCAGATCATTGAATTACTGATTGCTCTTCTCAGAGAGTAGTCTTCATACCACCGAGTACTGGAAAATAGCAGCCAAGTACGCCATTTTAACTCAGTCACGACACGAGATATATTCTTGCTGATGAGTAAAACGATAATTTCATTTTAATTTTTAGGGGTTCACAAAGGTTAATCCAATTTAAAGAATGAAGTCGTGTAAGTTTAGTATTATCTCAGAAGAAAAAAAGGATCAAAATAGTTCATAGAGGAAGCCATGCAATGCTATGATGTGAGTGATTTACTGTACCTTACAGTAGGAAAGGAAAGGTACAGGAAAAAGAACAATGTTAGGTGGTGTTACACGATAGCTCTTGCTGAATATATCACAGTTAGTTAGCCCGAAGGAACTTGAGAAGTTGAAATCACTGAGATAGCCTTTGCTTGTTGTGTTTTCGATTGGCAAAATCATTGGTCTTTGATGGGAAAAAATAATGATTAAAGCCTTAGCTATACACCTTAATTTATTACCGGATCTCACTAGGGGGAATATCTTTCTAGTGGGCATGTGCATGTATAAGTTAGCCTGGGGCCCACGGTATATTGGACCATCTTCTCACCAGCAATGTGCCCTGAGGAACAACTTTTAATGGCATAAATGAGGCTGACTTGGCATGGCTAATGGGCATATTTTAACACATTGTAATTTGGTGGTATTGATAATAGCAAACTGGTTAGCTACCTGCTGAACTTGGTGGTTCTGAATGAGTGCATCAGTTTTCAAACATGAGCCACACTTTGCTGAGGCTTATACAGAATGT